>PPYE01661988.1_pt1 | contig 49295 bp, 46 predicted proteins | sample 1559881 | NCBI WGS metagenome assembly PPYE01 (sample SAMN08240022, study PRJNA423297) | Human gut metagenome, whole genome shotgun sequencing project.
AATGAGAAATTATGTGGAAGTACACAGTGGAAGTCAACGGAATGATGTGCGGGATGTGCGAGGCTCATGTCAATGACGCCATACGCAAAGCCTGCCCGGTCAAAAAGGTAAACTCCTCCCACAGCAAAAACCAGACCGTGATCCTCTCTGAAACAGAGCTGGACACGGAGGCGCTCATGAACGCCATTCGCGGCACGGGGTATGAGGTCGGAGCGATCCAGAAGGAACCGTACAAAAAAAGAGGACTATTCGGTTGAGTTCATTGGCGGCAGCGGTCAGAAAAGAGGTGTGAACATGAACACGGCAATGCAGTCATTTGGATATGGATTAGCAGCCTTGCTGTTTTGCATCGCTATTCTTGGCGTGTGCCATAAAATCAAAAAAGCTGCCCGAAAAGTTTTGAAAAGACAGCAGCCACATAAGGACGATCTATCGTAAGAGCTTTGATTTATGGCTTAGGAGCGCTCGGCTGTAAACTTACACCTATAAAAAATAAGCGGTGGATGCATTGTTGCATCCACCGCTTTATATGTTGCTTATCATCCTTCCCGGTGGCGTTATCCACGCGCTTGCCGGATGTTGCACTGCTGCCATTATCATTCCAGTAACTCCAGCGGCACCACGCAAAGCTAAAAAGCCGCCTTTGATCAATCTGTTCTTAATAGCCTCCTGATAAAAACATGATCGGTAGCTTCCAGATAATCTTCCGCTGACGCACGCACTTCCAATCCCATCACTCCTTGTCCATCCGGCAACCGCTATGGTTTTGAGCCAAGTCCAGACCATCTTTTCGTGGGAAGACTGTTGTCTGAGTTCAATTAAGCAAAAGAATCCAAGCGGTTAGCGAAAGCTAACCGCTTGGATTCTATCATACCCCGATACTGTTGTCAATATGTGTATCTCGTCAGCAACCCCTTGCCCTCTCGGCAGGGGGCGGCCTGTACCCTGAGCGCTCGGATCTCCTGTCAGCGGTGTAGCTTTCTGAAGATCAGTCCTGCGCTCCTAAGGACTCGACATCTGATGTTTTTGCCTGATTCAGGTGAGCCTGCATGGCGGCGAAGGATTTTTCGCTGATCACATGCTCGATCCTGCAGGCATCCTCTGCGGCTGTTTTTTCGTCCACGCCAAGACCCTTGAGCATTTCTGTCAGTACTGTGTGCCGGGTGTACATGGTCTCAGCAATGGCGAGACCTTTTGGCGTCAGGGTGATTGCGCCCTCTCCGTCCACCTCCACATAACCGTCTTTTTTTAGAATGGACAATGCACGGCTGACGCTGGGCTTGGTATAGCCCATCTGTTCTCCCACGTCAATGGCCCGCACAAAGGAGTTTGTTTGCCTTAAAATATAAATGGTCTCCAAATACATCTGACCAGATTCATGGATTGCCATACAAGACCTCCATTGGATAAAGCATTTTGATTATTATAGCATAGTCCAGAAAAATGAACCAGCCTGTTTATCAGAAACGAAAATTTTCTTTGTTAAACATAGGTTCCCGCTTGACAATTGATTAGGCATGGTATATTATAGCAGAGGGTTAGATGCTGCTAACCTAATTTTTTCGCGGTCTGGTTTCCTATTGCTAACCAGACTGCGAGCAATGCGAGCAAATAATTGAATCAACTCTGAAAAGGTGATGGATATGACATTGTTGGATGCTCTGGACGGTCAGGAATATATCATCAAGCAAATCAATACGGATGATGAGGAGCTGAATGCGTTCCTTTTTTCTTTGGGTTGCTATGTGGGAGAGCCGGTGACCGTGGTGTCCCACCTCAAGGGTGGCTGCGTGGTTTCCATCAAGGATGGCCGCTATAATATCGATAACCAGCTGGCCTCAGCCGTTGAGATATAAAATCTGGAGCCTTAGTGCGCCCCGGAGCCCCAGATCTAAGGTATTCATTCATGTTTATTCTGCCCGACGGTTAGCATAGGGCAACCGCTGAGTTGTGAATAAAGTACATCGCACACATAGAGAAGGAGGAAATGTCATGCGTATTGCCTTGACTGGCAACCCGAACTCCGGCAAAACCACCATGTACAACGCCCTCACCGGGCGAAATGAGAAGGTGGGCAACTGGGCCGGCGTGACGGTTGAAAAAAAGGAGCACCACATTAAGAAAGCCTACTGCAGTGGGACGGAAGATTTGATCGCCGTGGATTTGCCCGGCGCCTACTCCATGTCCCCGTTCACATCGGAAGAGAGCATCACCAGTTCCTATGTGAAGCACGAACACCCCGATGCCATCATCAACATTGTGGATGCCACCAACCTGAGCCGCAGTTTGTTCTTCACCACCCAGCTGCTGGAACTGGGCATCCCCGTGGTGGTCGCCCTGAACAAGAGCGACATCAATGTCAAAAAGCAGACCACCATCGACACTGCCGCCCTCTCCGCCAAACTGGGCTGTCCCGTGGTGGAAACCGTCTCCACCGCCGCGGAAGGGCTGAAGGCCGTGGTGGATGCCGCTGTTGCACAAAGCGGTAAAATCCAAAGAGCTCCTTATGTCCAGGGCGACATTGATCTGACTGACAAGAAGGTTGTGGAGGAAGCCGACCGTAAGCGTTTCGCCTTTGTCGATTCCCTGGTCTCCCAGGTGGAGAAGCGGAAGGTCCTGACCAAGGACAAGGGCACGGGGGACGCCATTGACGCCGTGCTGACCAACAAGTTCCTGGGCATTCCCATCTTTGCCGTGGTCATGTTCCTGGTGTTCCAGATCTCGCAGGTCTGGGTGGGTCCGCTGATTGCGGACACGCTGGTGGCCTGGATCGAGACCTTCCAGGGCTACGTCGGCGAGGTGCTGCTGGCTGACGCCAACCCTCTGCTGACCGCGCTGCTGGCCGACGGCATCATCGGCGGCGTGGGCGCCGTGGTTGGTTTCCTGCCCCTGGTGATGATCATGTACTTCCTCATCGCCCTGCTGGAGGACTGCGGCTATATGTCCCGCGTGTCCGTAGTGCTGGACCCCATCTTCAAAAAGGTTGGCCTGTCCGGAAAGTCTGTGATTCCTTTCGTCATCGGCACCGGCTGTGCCATCCCCGGCGTCATGGCCAGCCGCACCATCCGCAACGAGCGGGAGCGCCGGGCCACCGCCATGCTGACCCCCTTCATGCCCTGTGGCGCCAAGATCCCCGTCATCGCCCTGTTTGCCGGCGCTTTCTTTGACGATGCCGGCTGGGTGAGCTTCCTCATGTACTTCACCGGCATCGTGCTTATTTTCCTGGGCGCTCTGCTGGTCAACAAGATCGCCGGCTACAAGAACCGGAAGTCCTTCTTTATCATCGAGCTGCCGGAGTATAAGGTACCCTCTCTCTGGTTCGCCTTCAAGGCCATGTGCGCCCGGGGCTGGGCCTACATCGTGAAGGCCGCCACCATTATTCTGCTGTGCAACACCGCCGTGCAGATTATGCAGACCTTCAACTGGAGCTTCCAGGTGGCGGAGACCGCCGACAACTCCATTCTGGCCTCCATCGCTCATCCCTTTGCCTATCTGCTGGTGCCCATCGTGGGCGTTCTTAGCTGGCAGCTGGCAGCCGCCGCCGTCACCGGTTTCATTGCCAAGGAAAATGTGGTGGGCACGCTGGCCGTCTGCTTTGCGGGCCTTGAGAACTTCATCGACACCGACGAGCTGGCCATGATGGAAGGTGCTGGTGCTGATGTGGCCGGTATCATTGCCATCACCAAGGTGGCCGCTCTGGCGTACCTGATGTTTAACCTGTACACACCTCCCTGCTTCGCCGCCATCGGCGCCATGCACTCTGAGATCAAGAGCGCCAAGTGGCTGTGGGGCGGTATCGGCCTCCAGCTGGGTACCGGCTACACAGTGGGCTTCCTGGTCTACCAGATCGGCACCCTGATCACCACCGGTTCCATTGGTGCCGGCTTTGTCCCCGGTCTCATCGCTGTAATTGTGTTCGCCGCAATTCTGGTGTGGCTGTGCCTGAAGGCGGATAAGGATCTGAAGCAGGAGTATGCGCTGAATGGAGTGAAAGCCTGATGATCGACTATATCGTAATTGGCATTCTTGTGGTAATCATTGCAGCCGCCGCATTCTATGTCTATAAGGCAAAGAAGAGCGGCAAGAAGTGTATCGGCTGCCCGGATGGATGCTCTTGCAGTTCCAAAAAGGCAGACCAGCATCACTGCTGCTGCAGTACCCATAAGAAATAGAAAAGATGCGGGGGCCTTCCGTTTGGATGGCCCCCGCTAATCATTTCATGCATCCATGAACTTTCCTATTGACAAACATGATGTGATATATTAAAATCAGAACATAGGTTAGCTATCGCTAACCTCCGGGAGAAATCCCGGATATTTTTTGAATATAAGTTAGCTATTGCTAACCATCTGCTTTGGGAGTGACTCACTATACAAGGAGGCGTGTTATGTCAGAGGATCTGCTGATTCGTCACTGCTCTCCCACCCTGGCGGGAATCAAGACGGGAAATCTTTTTTCCTGTGCCTGCCACAGCCGGAAGGATCTGACGAAAGACTTGTGTCGGCTGAACAAGAAACTGGTGCCCAAGGGCATCCGCGTCCTTCCGCTTCGGGTTCGCAAAGGCCGCGCTTTGATCTACGCCTACCGGCCCAATGCACTGGAGAGCGATCTGACCGATTACCGCGCCAGAGCCTTGCTTCTCAAATACGGCTATGTGCCGGAAAACCCCAATGGCTGCGTGGTTCACCTGATCCACCGGCTCCGGAGCGAAGGGGAATTCCCCCATGAGATCGGCCTGTTTTTGAGCTATCCCCCTGAGGATGTGCTGGGCTTCATCTGCAACCGGGCGTGCAATCACAAATGCGTGGGCTGCTGGAAGGTCTACGGCGACGAGCAGGCCGCCAGAAACCTCTTTGAGAAATACGAGATGTGCAGCAAAATCTACTCCCAGCAGTGGCAGCAAGGGAAATCCATCGAGCAGCTCACCGTGGCTGGTTGATGTTTCTACCATATCAAATCCAGAAAGAAAGGTCGTTGAGTCTTATGAGTAAAGTTGCAGTTGTGTATTGGAGCGGCACGGGAAACACCGAGGCCATGGCCATGGCGGTGGCCGAAGGAGCCAAGGGCAAGGGCGCCGAGGTATCTGTGATCACCGCCGCAGAGTTCTCCCCGGAGCAGGTCAGCGAGTATTCCGCCATCGCTTTCGGCTGCCCCGCCATGGGGGCGGAGCAGCTGGAGGAGAGCGAGTTCGAGCCCATGTTCACCGCCTGTGAGGGCAGGCTGAGCGGGAAGAACATCGCTCTGTTCGGCTCCTACGGCTGGGGCGACGGCGAATGGATGCGCAGCTGGGAGTCCCGCTGCAACGACGACGGCGCCAATCTGGCCTGCGAAAGCGTGATCTGCAACGAGGCTCCGGACGATGACGCTCTGGCGGCCTGCCGCGAGCTGGGCGCGTCGCCAGGGGTGCAGATCTGCCGGTTTTCCCTGCCGGAGCCGGAGCAGGAACCTCTGCGGTCTGTCCCGGTGTGTGGCGCACCGCTCCAGTTTGAGGTGCTGTTCTGCCTGACCGGCCGCCTTACTGTCCGAACGTTACAGGGTGCTTCCTGCATGGTGGAGGCGCCGGGGATTTTCCTGCTCTCCGACAGCTCCGCTCTCCGCTCGTGTCAGTACAGCGGAAACCTGGGCGGTGTTTTGATTGCCGTAGACGCCAAAGCCGCAAAGGAAAGCCTTGTGACGGTCTGCTCCACTCTGGGTATGAAGCTGGACACCAGGATTGTCAAGAAAAAGATGACAGCAAGAAACGGCTGCACGGCCCTGTGCAGCACACCTTGGACGCAGGCATTTTTTGAAACCGTTCGCTGTCTGTCTGAGCAGGAGCAGGAACGCTACTGTGTTTTCAAGTCGGTGGAACTGCTGTATCTGCTCTGCACCGAGGTATCTGAATCGGATAATTCTCTCTCCAGATCAGGCTGTCCAGTATCCCACAGTCTGTTGGAAGTCAAGGCATACATCCAGACGCATCTGTCTGATAAGCTTACCATTGCGTTCCTCTGCAAACAGTTTTCGCTTTCCCCGACCTTCTTGAAAGAAGGGTTCCGCCGCGCCTATGGCATGCCGATTCACAGCTTTTTGGTTCAACAGCGCCTCCGGCGGGCACAGGAGCTGATCTGCACCACCCGGATGCCCATTCAGCAAATTGCGCAGGCTGTGGGGTATGAGGGGATGAGCCAGTTCAACGCAGCGTTCAAGCGGGAGTATGGCATGACTCCCGGCCAGTACAGAAAAATGTCGGAAACCGCAACTCTGCGTCCGTTTTGACAGCGACAAACACCCACCTTTTCTGCTACAATAATCAGACATTCCAAAGCATTCAGAAGGAGTGACAGCGATGAAACAGCATCGTTTTTGGGCCTGGGGCGCTGTGATCTGCATGATTATGGTCATGGTCACCGGCTACAAACGGAAATAAGGGAAAGGAAGGATCACAATGAGCGTTTATACGAAACTTGCCTGCTTTGCGGGTGGTGCGTTGTTTGGTTCTTTTGGCATCAAGCTGCTGTCCAGCAAGGACGCCAAGAAAGCCTATGTCCATGTCACGGCCGCCGGCCTGCGGATGAAGGATTCGGTCATGGGGACTGTGACCACGGTGCAGGAAAACGCCGCGGACATTCTGGCCTCCGCCAAGGAGCTGAATGAGGACCGGGCTGCGAAGGAAGCGGAGGAAGCCGCCGCTGCCAATCTGGAGAGCGAAGAAGCCTGATTGACCCAGAGGGAGCCGCCAGCGGCTCCCTCTTTTCGTGAAGGAGGAACCTATGAACGCAACCATATTGCACGAAAGCCGGGGGCGCATCCGGTTCCGGCTGCGGCAAAAACAGATGACGCTCGCTCAAGCGGATCTACTGGAGGCATGGATTCAGGGAAAGTCCTGGTGCCGGCAGGTCACCGTCCATGAGCGCACCTGCTGCGTCATCCTGTACTACGATGGGACTCGCCAAGCCGTGCTGAATGAGATTCGGCATTTTTCCTGGCAGGAGGCGGAGCGGACCACCGCGCTGCCCGCCCACAGCAGCCGGGCGCTGAACCGGGAATTTGAAGAGAAGCTGGTAACTAAGGTAGTGTGCAAAGCTGCCTGTACCCTGTTTCTCCCGTCCCCATTGCGGATTGCCCGTATTCTCTGGCACATGATCCCCTTTGTACGGCGGGGACTGCGCTGCCTGCTGCGCCGCCGCATCAAGGTGGAGCTGCTGGATGCCCTGTCTATTTCCATTTCCGCCTGCAGAAGGGACTTTGGAACCGCCGGAATGGTCATGTTCCTGCTGGAGGTGGGCGAACTGCTGGAGGAGTGGACAAGAAAGAAATCTGTGGCGGATCTGGCCCGGTGCATGTCGCTGAATGTGGATCGGGTCTGGCTGCGCACAGCCCAGGGCGAGGTACTGGTCCCCGTGTCCCAGATCCAGCCGGGGGACGCCGTGGTGGTTCGTGCCGGCGGTATCATCCCCGTGGATGGTCTGGTTCTGGAGGGGGAGGTCACCGTCAATCAGGCGTCCCTCACCGGAGAGTCCATCCCGGTACCCAAGCGCCCCGGCGGCGCGGTCTATGCCGGCACTGTGGTGGAGGAGGGCGAATGTGTGCTGGAAGTGAAGCAAGCCTCCGGCCAGAGCCGCTATGACCAGATCGTCCACATGATCGAGCAGTCGGAGCAGATGAAGTCGGAGGCTGAGAGCAAGGCTGCCAATCTGGCGGACAAGCTGGTGCCCTATACCTTTGTAGGGAGTCTGCTGAGCTTCGTCCTCACCCGGAATGTGGCACGGGCTTTGTCGGTGCTGATGGTGGACTTCTCCTGCGCACTGAAACTGGCTATGCCTCTGGCCGTCCTCTCCGCCATGCGGGAGGCGGGACGGGCCCATATCACCGTCAAGGGCGGCAAGTTCCTGGAGGCGGTGGCTGCCGCCGACACCATCGTTTTCGACAAGACCGGCACCCTGACTCACGCCTGCCCCCGGGTGGCTCAGGTGGTGTCCTTCGGTGGCAAAGAGGAAGCTGAAATGCTGCGGCTGGCCGCCTGTCTGGAGGAGCACTTCCCCCATTCCATGGCCAACGCCGTGGTGGAGGAGGCCAAACGCCGGGGCCTGCGCCACGAGGAGTACCACTCCAAGGTGGAATATCTGGTGGCCCACGGCATCGCCAGCGCCGTAGATGGGGAGCGGGTCCTCATCGGCAGCGCCCACTTCGTCTTTGAGGATGAGGGCTGCGTTATTCCGGAGGGCGAGCAGGAACGCTTTGATGCCCTGCCGCCGGAGTATTCCCACCTGTATCTGGCGGTTGGGGGACAGCTTGCCGCTGTGATCTGCATCTCCGACCCGCTGCGGGAGGAGGCGAAGGAAGTCCTATCCGCCCTCCGTGCTCTGGGGGTCACCAGTACCGTTATGCTCACCGGAGACAGCTACCGCACCGCCGCAGCCATTGCCGCCCAGGTGGGAGTGGATGACTTCCGCGCCGGAGTCCTTCCGGCGGACAAGGCGGAGTATGTGGCACGGCTCCGTCGGGAGGGGCATACTGTCCTGATGGTGGGCGACGGCATCAATGACTCACCGGCCTTATCCGAGGCGGATGCGGGCATTGCCATCAGCGACGGCGCCGCCATTGCCCGGGAGATTGCGGACATCACCATTGCCGCTGACAGCCTCTGGGAGCTTGTAGAGCTGCGTCGGATCGCCATGGCGCTGATGGCGCGCATCCACTCCAACTATCGCTTTGTCATCGGCTTCAACGGCGCCCTGATCGCTCTCGGTGTGACCGGATTCCTGCCGCCTGCTACCTCTGCTACGCTGCACAACCTCTCCACTTTGGGAGTCAGTCTGCGAAGCATGAGCCGGTTGACTACTCAGACACAGCCCGTTCAGAACAACAATTTGCAGAATGGCTAAAAAACACATTCTTTCCGTTTGGTAGCTTGTGCTTTTTGCGCGGCTGCACATAGCTAACTCGATATGCTATAATTCACTATGAGATGGACTATGTGATCACACACTGCGCCCCAAACAGCATCGTGGACATACTGGGAAACGGTGGATATGATAAGGCAGGTTCTGCCGGAAAGGAGAAGCTATGAACATCCGCAAAAACATCGATTATTCCGCCATGTTTGCGGCTCTGGACGCTGCGCTGAGCGCCGAGATGCCCCAGATGCAACTCTGCTGCGAACTGGGCCGCATCGTCTGTTCCCGGCCGGAGAAAGGCGCGGCAGTGGCCGCAGCCGAATATCTGCACAGCCGTTTCCCCGATGCTTCCGGCTTCTCCCCGCGCAACCTTCGCCGGATGCGGGAGTTCTATCGGATGTATGAGGACACCCCCGAGTTGCTGACCCTGGCCATGGAAATCAGTTGGACGCAGAATGTAGTTATTTTGGAAGCAGACATGGAGCCGGATGAGCGGTGCTGGTATCTTCGTGCCGCTGGCCGTTTCGGCTGGTCAAAGGCAGAACTCCAGAGAAAAATCGATTCTGACGCCCATCTGGAAATCCAACTCGACGAATCTGAGATTCCGTGCTATACTGAGTGCGATAGCAACGAGTTGGAGTGTACGGAGCATGATCAGGATACTTTTTCTCTGCCACGGCAGGATATGCCAAACCTGAAAAAAGAACCGTACAACGAGTGCTTTTGCGTTTCGAAATCCATTTTACCAACGGTTTACCAATATTTCTGGAGAGCCAGATTTGCAAATTATCACACCAGAATGAGAAGAACTATAAAGTGGAAGAGCTTAAAAAACATGCTCAATGGCATGGGCGTAATAAAACAACATCTGCGTGCCAGTGTTATAATCTGTCATAAAGCATATATAAGGGGCTGTTGATTGATTTTCGTTTTGCAACCGCCCAATTAAAGAATCACTATTGTAAACAAAGCCCGGAATGCCTTGTGGAGCAAGGCTTTCCGGGCTTCATGCGTGACTGGGTAAAGCGGAAATGGAGGTCTTTATTCAATCGTCTTTGCGGGAGGCTCCAATTAAGAACAGAAAAACTTCAGGGGAAAGAAAAATTATTCACCGAAAATAAACTTGACGATTCGATTGCTTGCCTTATCCGTGGCAGAAAGAATGTCATCTTTTTTCCAATAAGGCTTATTAGTGTTTTGATATTGAGAGACCAAAGCACGTGCCAAAGGGTATTTGCTGTCAATATACCCGGTTTTGTTTTCGAGTTTGGTAGAAACCTTAGTTCTAAACCATTCATTACCAATAGCACGGTTGATCTTTTCTTCCAAAAGGATCTTGTTTCCCAATTTGTTTACAATGTCACGGAATTCGTCTTCATTGTCAATTCCGGCATCTTTTCGGATCTCTTGGAGATTGCCTCCGCTGTACGGCATAATGTGTTCTATGTCATATTTGGTTCCCAATTCAAAAGTAATACCATGATCTTTCGCAAAAAGATATTCGTTTAAGTATACGAGAGCGTTGCCGTTATAGTCATGCAATGCTTTCCGAACATCTTCTGGATCCCAGTTGGAACGAATATGTTTGTCAAAATCTTGTATGATTTGATCCAGAGAGATTGTTTTGTTGACGAACTTGGTTTCTTCTCCAAACAAAAATGTTTTGAAATACTTACTGGAGTAACCTACGTCCAGAAGTTCAAGAAGAGAAAACAGCCGAAGCAGGCAGGCCAAAACAGGCTCTACATCTTCGTCTTTGATCTCGTCCACGTTGAATCGGAAAAAATAGCTTGCCAAGAATAACTTTGAGTTTTCATTGAATTTCAATAGAACTTTCATCAAAGAAGAGTCCGAAAATTTTTCCCAAATTTCAGCAAGGCGAATCATATCTGAACACATACCGATGGGGTCGGTTAGAGGTCCTTTGTTTACCTCAGTAAAATATCTTCTTAAGCCAGGGGTAGTCACATTGATTGCACCGGTTTCGCTTACGGTTTCCTTTTTGATGGTACGAATATAATACATATATTGCATCAAAATCGAATTGATATCGGCCAAATGGGTGATTCCCAACTCATAAATATGGTCATTTAATGTTTTCCACAAATCCCCGAACTCTTTTCCAAGTCCCTTCTTTTCAGCTTCTGCATATAGTTTTGCAGAAATGATGTCCGAGTCATAGAGAGGGAGCCCATCGGAGTTGAGAGAATTAAACATGGTGATGGCCTGTTCAACCTGCCAACTCTTGATTTCAATCACTTCGCAGCTATCCGTGATGGATTTTGCAATCGTGTTTAATTGAGAGTCTGACAAATCGCGAATCTTTTCGTAGAAAAACTTGAAATTTCTAAAGAAATTAGTATATCGATTATCTTTTTGTTTGTACTTGATTTTGCTTACCCGAGCCTCTGCAGAATCATAATCTGTGGCTTGGAGAATCGTTTTTAGTTCATCTTTGTATTTCTCGTTGATTGAAAAATTTTCCAGAATAATTTCCCTGCAGCAAATCTGAGCATCTTTTGTGGCATCGGGCTTGTCGGAAATGTCTTCGGATTCTGCTTTGTACAGAATTCCCATAATTCTTCGCCTACGTTCCTGCAGCCCTCGACAAAGGCTGGCAGAATCCTCGTCACCTGCCGTCCGTATAATCGCAACATTGATCCTGATCAACAAGGCCTTTAGCAGCAATAAAAATGTAGTGGTCCGCTGCTGTCCGTCAATTAGTCCGTACTTGGTGTCGTTATCCTGACAGTTAATGATAATTGTCCCAAAGAAGTATCTGTCTTTGCTTTCGCTCTCAACATAATTATTGATGTCTTGCCACAGCTTGTCACAATTCTCGATCCCCCAAGAATACGCACGCTGGTATTCGGGAATGGTAAATACGGTGTCTTCCTCAAGCTTGAGGTAGTCACCGATTTTTTTGAGTTTGGGTTCAATGTTTTTAGCCATGGTCAGCCTCCTTAACCACTTTGAATATTTTATCGATCCCTAATTTACCTCGCATCGTTTTTATCGTTGCATATTGTCAATGTCAGCTGTTGCAATGTGAGAACTTTAGCTGAGGTTGTCTACAGCTTTTGTAATTGTTTCAATCGCATAAAGGGGCAAATTGATAAGCCAATCTTCTCTTTTGAAATCTGCCATCGAAGTACGGACACATACGTCGGGCGAAAACTTTTCCTGATACGTTTTCAAACTTTTGGCTCTGAGGTTTACTTCTGCCTTTACTTCTACGGGAATGATTTGTTCACCAGTATCTATAATGAAATCAACCTCGCAGGAGCCTCGGTCGTTGGTATAGTAATACACCCCGAGATCCTCGATGGTTTTAAGCTGCTGGCAAACGTACTGCTCCGTCAAAGCGCCTTTAAACTCTACAAAAAGATCGTTGCCATCAAGCAGCGTGCGCTGGCGCAGTCCCGCCATGCAGCTGAGCAAACCGACATCCAGTACAAACAGCTTGAAAGCTTTCAGATCCTCATAGGCTTTCAAAGGAAGGCCGGCTCCATTGACGCGGCTGACTTTGTGAATGAGCCCGCAGTCAGAAAGCCACATGATGGCCGTTTCGTATTCTTTGGCGCGGGCGCCCTCACGGACAAGGCCGTAAATGAATTTCTTGTTTTCCTTCGCAAGCTGCGAGGGGATGCTGTTCCACAGCATTCGGATTTTAGGGACAATTTCATTGGGGGCGTGTTTGGAAAAGTCTTGCTCATAAGCAGCCAGAATCCGCTTCTGAATAGCACGGACTTCATTAAAATCTTTGTCCTCCGCAAAACTTTGTACAGCTTCAGGCATACCGCCGACGAAGTAATATTGCTTTAGGGAGTCAATGTATGTTTGCTTGAAGTTCGTAATCATTTCAAAGTCTTGTTTGTCAAGCAAGTCTGCAAAACGCTCTTTGTCGGTTGCCATCAAAAACTCTTTGAAAGAAAGAGGATAGAGTTTTAGGAAGCTGACTTTGCCCACCGGAAAGGAAGTCCCTTCATGCAGAGCGATACCAAGCAGCGAACCTGCGCAGACAATGTGATATTGCGGAGCATTTTCATAGAAATACTTGAGTGAAGCCAGCGCTCTCGGAACTTCCTGCACTTCATCAAAAATCAACAGGGTGTTGTCCGGGTCTATTTTACGGCCTGCATACAATTCCAGCCCCATAATCAGGCGATTCGTATTCAAATCGGAGGCAAATAAGTCTGCCATTCTCGAATTGGAATCAAAATTGATATAAACAGTGTCGCTGTAGGCTTGCTGACCGAATTCTTTCATAAGCCAGGTCTTGCCGACTTGTCGCGCCCCTTCTATGATCAGCGGTTTGCGACGTTTGCTCTCTTTCCATTTGAGCAGCTTTTCCATAGCAATTCGATACATGGAAGCACCTCCATCACTATATTACAAATGTATTATAGCATGAAGAAACAAAAAATACAACGAACTTTTGCAAATTGGTTGCACTTTTATCAGCGAATAAAATTCGCCGCTTATGTGTATGTAATAAGTTTTCAATAAAAAGAAGCGATATTCGGTTGCTAAACCGAATATCGCTTACTTTTTTGCAATTCTGATGTCCGTTGCATGACCAGGGATTGGCGTTATTTCAGATTCTTCAGTTGCTCTTTGGTCATGGCTTTCAGTTCGGCCATGTCGTACTTGCTGAGGTCAACAGTATAGAGGGGCTTATCGGTCAAAGGCGTTCCGCCATGTCGCGCGATTTCTTCCTTTGTCCAGGTATTCAGGCGGCTGGGGTTGTGCCAGTAATCTTCGCTCCATGCACGCTCGGCGACAAAACCCTCCAGAAGAAAGCAAAGCGTTTCATTCAGGACGGCATCGGGATCATTGGCTCGAAATGTCAAAGAGGCGGAGAAATTCCCATCATCGCACCGTTCATGTTGGATTTTCACATCAAAATGCAGTTCGTTCTTTTTGTTGAGTTCATAGAGCATTGCGATGACGTCGGACAGTGAATTCAGTTGAATCTGAGGCTCTTCAAACCCCAATAGATAGGAAGGGGTTACCCCCAAAAAGTTTGCGATGCTGCATATAGTGTCAAAGAAAATCCGGCTTTCGCCACTTTCATAGCTCTGCACAGTGCGCAGGCTTTTCCCCAGAAACTTCGCAAGCTGAGTCTGTGTAACATTTTTTTCTGTGCGGACAGCTTTGATACGCTGTCCGATTTGCTCGTTTGTAAGATTCATGGCTTGTCACCTCGTCCTAATCCTATCATAGAAATGTGAAGAAATCAAGCATTGTTAACAAAATATATGAAATTATAATGCGTATAATTGATTGACATATGCAATAAAACTGCGTATAATGAAATTGCTGAAAAACAATCGCCACGGAAAGGAGGTGGGAGCATGGGAGTGAACCGGCGGTTTCAACCCGGAAAATGATGTTGGGCAACAAAAAGAGCGCTTACCCGTGCAGGGGTAAACGCTCCGATGAAAGACAGTACCAGCAGCGGATGCTGCAAGTAACTATCAGGCACCACTGATATTCTACCACAGCAACCGCCATTTTTGAAGAGAGAATGGAGGTTTTATGGAAAATGAGCATACCGTAAAGTTAATTTCTTTAGATACGATCCCCCTACAGAAAGTGGAGTGGCTGGTATATCCGTTCATCCCCTGCGGAAAGATCACCATTATTCAGGGAGATCCCGGTGAAGGGAAAACCACCTTTATTCTGCAGCTGATTGCACGCCTGACTACCGGCAGGCCTGCATGGGAGGGAATGCCGCCCATGACACCCGCCAATGTGATCTACCAGACGGCAGAGGACGGTCTGTCGGATACCATTAAGCCACGACTCGTTGCCGCCGGTGCGGCCTGTGACAAGGTGCTGGTGATCGACGACAGAGATAGGGCATTGACGCTGGAAGATGACCGGCTGGAACAGGCCATTGTGCAGACCCATGCACGGCTGGTCGTACTTGACCCGATTCAAGGCTACATCGGGGCGGGGGTGGATATGCACCGCGCCAACGAAATTCGACCATCGATGCACAGAGTCGGTGTCTTGGCTGAAAAGCATCACTGTGCCATTGTCCTGATCGGGCACATGAACAAGAACAGCGGGGAAAAGTTCAGTTACCGAGGGCTTGGCTCCATCGACTTTCAGGCTGCTGCCAGAAGTGTTCTGGTGGTGGGGCGTATCAAGGATGATCCGACGCTGCGGCTTGTTTGCCCCACCAAAAGTTCCCTGGCTCCGGAGGGAAAGGCCATAGCCTTTCGCCTCGACCCGGAGCAAGGATTTCAATGGGTAGGTGAATATGACATCAGCGCAGAAGATCTGCTTTCAGGCGACAGCCGCGGGCATAAGCTACGGGAAGCACAGCACTTCCTGCAGGAAGTGCTGGCGGAGGGAGCTCTGCCGCAAACAGAAATAGAGGCAGCTGCTGGGCGAAAAGGCATCAAGCCGAAAACGCTGCGCAATGCCCGGTATGAGTTGGGTGTCATTTCCCACAAGGTGGGAAAACGATGGTTGTGGGAATTGCCACAAGAATAATTTAAGGAGGCAAGATGACTCTATCTATAAGAACAGGGCATCTTGCCTCCTTGAAAACAGGAGATTGCTTTTTCAGCTAGGTAGCCCCGCAGGGCGCAAAGGCGCTTTTGATGCGAAGTGTCAAAAGTGCTTTTGCGTTACTCTTGGCAAGAGTAACAGAACCCGCCGGCTAGCGCCGGAGAAAGGAAAAGTTTTGAAAAGGACGATCAGCGCTATGGTTGGGAAAGGCTCCCTCAATCATAACAGCCGTGAGTTTTACGCCCCCAATGTAGACCCGTCCCGCAGCCATCTGAACGTGGAATTCTGCAAGGAAGATATCCGAGCAGTGTACCATGAACTGTTTGACGCGGCGCAGCAGCGCTACAACGAAAAACAGACACGCAGTGACCGCCGCATAGCGGACTGTTATACAAAAATCAGTTCTTCCAAGCAGGAAAAGCCCTTTCACGAGATCGTGCTGCAAATCGGAAACAAGGATGATACCGGCATCGGTTCGGAAACGGCGGACCTCGCCCGGCAATGTCTGGAAGCGTATGTCCGTGGCTTTCAAGCACGAAACCGCACATTGCGTATGTTCTCCGCTCATTTGCACATGGATGAAGCAACACCCCATGTTCATATCGATTTTGTGCCCTATATCACCGGCAGCAAACGGGGAATGGATACCCGTGTATCCCTCAAACAGGCGCTGGCGCAGATGGGCTTTGTGGGCGGAACACGCAGCGCCACAGAGTGGAATCTTTGGGTGCAGCGGGAAAAGCAGGTATTGGCGGATATCATGCAGGAGCATGGCATCGAATGGGAGCAGCTCGGTACCCACGAAGAACATCTATCTGTGTTGGAGTACAAAAAGCAGGAACGCAGCAAAGAGGTCAAGGAACTGGATTCGGCCATTGCGCTGAAACGCACCGAAGTGGAAAAGATAGAGGATACCTTACAGGCGGTCCAGAAACAGGCGGTGGACCTTGATAAGATCGAGGCCGTCAGTGCGAAAAAGGCGCTTTTGAATGACCGGGTAACGCTGCCGCGCAGCGACTTTGAGAACCTGCTCCATGCAGCCAAACAGTATGTGGTGTACCGCCGTCAGGATGAACAGCTGCAGAAACTGCTGGATGCTGCTCAGGAGAAAATCCGTCAGCTGGAAAGTGTGATGAACAGTCTGAAAGAGAAAGTGGCCGATCTGACCAACAGACTAGGAGAGCAGACTGCCCGGTATCGTCAGGCACTCATGTGGGAAAGAGCGCGGCGAATGCAGATGGAAAAAGAAAACACACGCCTCAAACGGGAAAAGGCAGGCATGATGGCGCTTCTGCACAAACATGGAATTGCATGGAAGGAACCCCCGTTGGAGCGGGCGAAAGAAGAGTTGAATATCAGATAAAAGCTATGGAGGTGGCTTATGGACAATGAAAAGGCAATGGCCTGTGAGAAGAAGCGTTCGGATGTTCCGGTTTGGCACCGGTATACGTTGACCATCGAGGAAGCTGCCGGATACTATCATATCGGGGAAACCAAGCTGCGGATGCTGGTGGATGAGCATCCCAACGAGGATTTCTTTGTGATGAACGGGAACCGCGTCCTGATCAAGCGGGAAAAATTCGAGCGGTATCTGGATCGGGCAACGGCCGTATAACAGCCTTTCCAAGGAGGCAACGGCAGATTGCCGATTTCCTATGGCATAGCTATGCGGAGAGCCAAACTTGTGCTATGATAAGAGTGCAAGTCTGGCTCTCCTTTCTTTTTTATAAGGAGAGATTTCCATGAGCGAAAAAAGACGTGACAATCGAAATCGAATTTTGCGCGATGGCGAGTATCAGCGCAAGGATGGGAGGTATCGGTATCGCTACCTTGACGAAAACGGCAAAGAGCAAAGTGTGTACAGTTGGCGGCTGGATAAGAACGATCCCATGCCCAAAGGGAAAAAGCCCGAACTTTCTCTGAGAGAAAAGAAAAAGCGGATTGAGGCGGATCTGTTCGACCACATTGTAACCAATGGCGGAGATTATACGGTACTGGAACTAGTGGAGAAATATATTTCTCTGAAAACCGGTGTCCGCCATAATACAGCGGCAGGTTACAGGACGGTGATCGGCATCCTGAAAAAGGAAGAGTTTGGCAGGCAGCGCATTGACAGGGTACACCTGTCCGATGCGAAGGCATGGCTGATCAAATTGCAGCAGGTGGACGGTAAAGGGTACAGTTCCATTCATTCCATCCGAGGTGTTCTGCGCCCGGCTTTCCAGATGGCGGTGGACGATGACCTGCTCCGCAAAAATCCCTTTGGGTTTGAACTGGCCTCGGTGGTTGTCAATGACTCGGTGACCCGGGAAGCCATCACACGGAAGCAGGAACGGGATCTGCTGCAATTCATCAAGGAGGATAAGCATTTCAGCAGATATTACGACGGAATCTACATCCTCTTTCACACGGGGCTGCGTATCTCGGAATTCTGCGGCCTGACCATGCAGGATATTGAATTTTCCGAGATGCGTATCAAGGTGGATCATCAGCTTCAGAGAACGTCGCAGATGGAGTATATGATTCAGCAGCCCAAGACGGAACGCGGTATCCGCTATATTCCCATGACGGCGGACGTGGCCTCCTGTTTTCGTCGGATCATTGCCAACCGGCGGACTCCGAAAGGAGAGCCGATGGTGGACGGATATGCGGGCTTTCTGTTTCTGGACAAGAATGATATGCCCATGGTGGCGCTCCACTGGGAAAAGTACCTGCAGCATATCGTGGAGAAGTACAACAGGATCTACCGCATCCCCATGCCCAAGGTAACGCCCCATGTGTGCAGGCACACCTTCTGTTCCAATATGGCAAAATCCGGGATGAATCCCAAGACCCTGCAGTACATCATGGGCCATGCGGACATCAGCGTTACCCTCAACACTTACACCCATGTGAACTATGAAGATGCCAAGGGAGAACTGCTTCGGCTGGCCCATGCATGAAAAGGCCCGTTGGTAAACTTTTTGAATTTACCAACGATTTACCAATGTTGCAGGGAAAAACATGGGACGTGCTGAGAAGATGTGAAAAGATATCTTCCCGGAACGGGTCTTTGAGGCACAAGAAAAAACAACGATACACCAAATAATATTGGACGTTTGAAACGAAATGAAGCGCTTTTGAGGAGTTCTGAAAAGATGGTAAAAATCCTGTTTGTTTGCCACGGCAATATTTGCAGAAGCCCGATGGCCGAGTTTATCATGAAGGATCTGGTGAAGAAAGCCGGTCTGGAGCAGAGCATTCAAATCGAGTCGGCGGCTACCAGCACCGAGGAGATCGGCAATCCGGTGTATCCGCCGGCTCGCCGCAAGCTGTCCGAGCATGGCATCGACTGTTCCGGCAAACGAGCCCGACAACTTCTGAACAGCGATTACGAGAAGTACGACCTTCTGATTGGCATGGATCAAGCCAACCTGCGGAGTATGTACCGGATCTGCGGCGGCGATTTTGCCGACAAGATGCACCTGCTGATGGACTTTACCAACCGTCCCGGAGAGGTGGCCGATCCGTGGTACACCGACGATTTCGACACGACCTGGCGGGATGTGGAGGAAGGCTGCCGGGGGGTGTTGCACCATATCCAGTTGCAATCAGCTATTCATGGAGGTGATTCCTGAGTGAATAATAAATTGATTGTCCATGGGACAGAAATTTCGGTCACCACCATTGACGACAAGGATTATATCTCCCTGACTGATATGCTCAGGGCGAAAGACGGAGATTTTTTCATCTCCGACTGGCTGCGGAACAGAAACACGGTTGAATTCCTTGGGATATGGGAACAGATCCACAACCCGGATTTTAATTATGGCGAATTCGCCGTAATTAGAAGCCAGGCTGGTTTGAACAGCTACAAGCTCAGTGTCAAAGAGTGGGTTGAAAAGACCCATGCAATTGGACTGCGGGCAAAGGCCGGAAGATATGGCGGTACATATGCCTACAAAGACATTGCCTTTGAGTTCGGCATGTGGATCAGCCCTGAGTTCAAAATCTATCTGATCAAGGAATTTGAGCGGCTCAAGGCCGAGGAAATGAAACAGCTTGGCTGGGACATCAAGCGAAACCTGGCCAAGATCAATTACCGCATCCATACAGATGCTATCAAGGAGAACCTGATTCCGCCGGAGCTTTCCGCAAAGCAGATTTCCATGGTGTATGCCAGTGAAGCCGATGTGTTGAACATGGCCCTGTTCGGTATGACTGCAAAGCAGTGGCGGGACAGCCATCCCGATCTGAAAGGGAATATCCGTGACTACGCCAATGTCTCTCAGCTGGTCTGCCTGTCCAATCTGGAGAACCTGAATGCGGTGTTCATCAATGAGGGGATGTCTCAGGCCGAACGGCTGACAAAACTCAATGCCATCGCTATAAGCCAGATGGAGATCCTGACTCAAGATCACCGAATCGAAGCTCTGGAGGCTCATAGCGAAGACCTATCTCCTATGGAGTAAAAATATAATCGGCAGGACGCTTGCGAGTGGGCGAAGGCCGTGGCATCTATAGTGTTGCGATGTTCCAAAAAATACCGCAACGATTGTTGCGGTATTTTTTTATGCACCATCCCCTTCGGGGCGGGTTCATGCTTCGCGCCAGCGCTCGCATTCACCTCGCGCAGAAGAGAAGATATGCAGATGAAGATGCAGCAAAAGCACAGTGAGGGAACAGGAGCTGTGCCAGTGTCTCCACCGCTGTGAGGAAGAGCTGGATGTGGTACTCACCGAGATCTGCCCTTACAGGGTGGGGAAGAATATACAGGGAAGGAACAAAAGCAGGCAGAGCATAAAGTTGTGCTGGCAAATGGGAACTCTATTGACCTTCTATATTATTAGATTTATAATAAGACAAAATGATAAATATAAAAGAAGGTGGAAATGGAGTGGGGTTTCAAATCGGTGGTGCCATTCTGGATTTTGTGGTACTGAGTATTTTGCAGCACAGCGACACCTACGGATACGAAATCACACGTCAGGCTCGCCGTATTCTGAACGTGAGCGAAACGGCGTTGTATCCGGCGCTGCGGCGTCTGGAAAAGGCCGGTATGCTGACAATTTATGACCAGCCTTTTCAGGGACGCAACCGCCGGTATTATCATCTCACGGAAGCGGGCACGGAGCTGCTGGCTCAGCAGAAAAAGGAATGGAAGCAATTTAAGCAGGATATGGATCAGTTGCTGGAGGAATAATGATGCATACAGCGGATGACTATTTTGTGGCACTGGAAGAGTACCTGCGGCAGATGCCGGAAGCGGAACGCACAGAAACAATAACCTATTACCGCGAATATGCGCAAGAAGGCGGGCTTCTGGATGAGGAGCAATTGCGGGAACATTTTGGCCCGCCGGAGGCATTGGCAGCCCGTATTCTGGAAGATGAAGCGGGTAAGCGCACGCAGGAAGCGCCGAAGGGGACGGAGAGAACGGGTGTGCGGCCTGTGGCGGTGCTGGCGGGCATCGTGATTGCCATTGCGGCGCTGGGAATCGGGGCGTTCAAATTCCTTCATCCCGGCACGGCAGCGGACCCCTCCGTGCCCACCCAATCCGCGGTGTCAAGCGATGCCGGAACGGCTCAACCGGATGATACGGTCACTTCGTCGGATACGCAGAAAGCCGACGGGGAATCGCCGCAGAGTTACGACGGAACGGTGGAGCCCTTTACCGACATTTCCGTGGACATGGTGGCAGTAAATATCCGGGTGGAAACCGGGGATACTTATGCGCTGCGCTATACGTTGCGCGATGACGAGGTGGTAGAGCGGGCCGGCGTGGAAGGGCAGACCCTCTATCTCGTTTCCCACAAAAAAACGAACCGGAGCAGCAACGAAGGGTATGGCGAGGTGTGCATTACCGTGCCAGCCGAAGCTTGTTTAGGGACCATGCAATTTTTCATTGTGGCCGGCGGGGTCACTGTCCCGGAACTGTCCTGCGACTCTGTCAGTGTGGTCAGTGTGTCTGGGGATTCCACGTTGAACTGTATGGCGGAAAATAACGTGACGGTGAACAGCACCTCCGGCGATGTGGAATTCGGCGGCCAGTGCCAACAACTGTCTGTCAACTCGACTTCCGGCGACCTGACCTTTACCGGAAAGGCGGATGAGGTGGTGCAGAATAGCACTTCGGGAGATTTGGACTTTACCGGAACAGCTGGTTCCATTGCGGTGAACTCTACCTCCGGAAGCGTCCATATCCAAGGGACTGTGACGGAACAAGTCCGAACCGATATGGTTTCCGGCGACATCCTTGTGGTTGCTGCCGATCCTACCGTGACCGCCGAAGGAGACTCCATTGAGTACAACGGGCAGCGTATGTCTGAAGATTCCTGGTCACGGCAGGGAAGTGGCTGTACACTGACTTTGGAAACTACATCGGGTTCTATATTTATTAATACTCCATAAACAAGCAGTTGAAAGGCAACAATATCTGAAAAATAAACCGAAGCTGAATGCCCGGGTCATCGGCCTGCTGGAATACCAGAGCCAAGGAAACACCCGCCTGCTGGTTTTGCAGGCGGAACTGAAAGAGGTAAAGTGTCGCATCGTGGTGAATTTCAATTGAGGGCGGCCGCCCGGTCTCCCTCGAAGAAGTACTTGATTCGTTTTTGGACGGAAATGGCGCACCAAAGAAAAGCCTTGCTGGAAAGCAGGGCTTTTTTCTTATGTCCAGCCTTCGGGAAGGCAGTACCCGGTGCGCCGCCGTGCTCCCAAACGACGTATGCCCGCCGTACAGGCCGCACTCACACACAAAATGTAATCATTGACATTACATCAAAACTGTGGTAAACTGCCGCTTGATGTAAATGATAGCATTACATCAAGCGGCACGCCCAAAAGCAAACAAAGAACGACGTAGAGAGGGCAAAAAAACTTTTCCGCCCTTTCCGGCAACAAGACCACAAGGAGGTCCTGAGGTGAAAGCAGTTCAGATCGACAGATATTCCAAAGAGATCCGCACGGTTTTGCGGGAAATTCCGGTACCGGAGATCGGTCCCACAGAAGTGCTGGTAGAGGTCCGGACAGCGGCGGTGAATCCGCTGGAACTGCTGATCCTGTCCGGCAGCGTCAGGCTGATCCAGGATTACCCCATGCCCCTGACCCTGGGAAACAAGTGCTCCGGCGTTGTGAAAGCGGCGGGGGAGGCGGTGACCGGATTCCGGGCGGGGGACAAGGTCTACACCCGGCTGCCCCTGTCCAGGATCGGCGCTTTTGCGGAATATGTGGCGGTGGAGCAGGCCGCCTTGTCCCCCATGCCCGCGGGGTATGATTTTTCTGACGCCGCGGCCATTCCCCTCACCGGCCTGACCGCATGGCAGGGACTCACCGAGGAACTGGAAGTCCAACGGGGAAAGACCCTGCTGATCCCCGGCGGCTCGGGCAGCTTCGGACAGATGCCGCCGCCCGGGGGCTCCCTTTTGGGGCCACCCGGGGTGGACAACCCGCCGGAAAACGGTATAATAATACTGAGATAGTATGGAATTCTGAAACTGTGAGGGACTGTATGAAACGTCTGGTCATCGGGGTGCTGGCCCATGTGGACAGCGGCAAAACCACCCTGTCCGAAGCCCTGCTTTTCCGGGCCGGGGTGCTGCGCAAACTGGGGCGGGTGGACCACCGGGACGCCTTTCTGGACACCGACGCATTGGAGCGGGCCCGGGGCATCACCATCTTTGCCAAGCAGGCGGCCTTTGTGCTGCCCGCCGACGAGAACGGCCCCGAGACCTCGGTGACTTTGCTGGACACCCCCGGCCACGTGGACTTTTCCGCCGAGGCGGAGCGCACCCTGCAGGTGCTGGATTACGCGGTGCTGGTCATCTCCGGCACCGACGGTGTCCAGGCCCACACCTTGACCCTGTGGCGGCTGCTGGCCCGGTACCATGTGCCCACCCTGATTTTTATCAACAAGATGGACCTGCCCGGGGCGGACCGGGCGGTGCGGCTGCGGGAACTGCGGGGCCGCTTCGGGGACGGCTGCGTGGACTTTGGCCCTGATGTGGACAAGGCAGCCTTCCAGGAAGCCCTGGCCATGGCCAGCGAACCCCTGATGGAAGAGATCCTTGCCGGGGGCACCCCCGAAACCGAGGACATCATCACCGCCATCGCCCGACGGCAGGTTTTTCCCTGCTTTTTCGGGGCGGCCCTGCGGCTGGACGGCATCGACCCGCTGCTGGATGCCCTGCGCACCCTCACCCGCCAGCGGGAGGCTATGGAGGAATTCGGCGCCCGGGTGTTCAAGATCTCCAACGACGAAACCACCCGCCTGACCTGGCTCAAGGTCACCGGCGGGGTGCTGAAAGTGAAAGATATGCTCCAGAGCCGCCCGGACGCGGCAAAGCCCTTCTGTGAAAAGGCGGACCAGCTGCGGGTGTACTCCGGCACCAAGTACCGTCTCATCAGTCAGGCGGAGCCGGGGGATGTGGTGGCGGTCACCGGCCTGACGGTGACCTATCCCGGCAAGGGCCTGGGCGCCCAGCCGGACGCCGACCTGCCGGTGCTGGAACCGGTGCTCAACTATAAGGTGGAACTGCCCCAGGGCACCGACCCCCACACCGTCCTCAAAGCCCTGCGCACCCTGGAGGACGAGGACCCCCTGCTGCGGGTGGTGTGGAACGACGCACTGGGCGAGATCCATCTGCAGCTCATGGGCGAAGTGCAGCTGGAAGTGCTGCAGAGCCTGCTGCAAAGCCGCTTCGGGTTGGAAGTGTCCTTCGGGGAGGGGGGCATCCTGTACAAGGAGACCCTCACCGCCCCCGTGGAGGGGGTGGGCCACTACGAGCCCCTGCGCCATTACGCCGAAGTGCATCTTCTGCTGGAACCGGGCCCCCGGGGCAGCGGCCTGCAGTTTGCCGCCGCCTGCCGTCCGGACACGTTGGACGGCAACTGGCAGCGGCTGGTGCTCACCCACCTGGCCGAGCGCACCCACCCCGGGGTGCTCACCGGGTCGCCCCTGACCGATGTGAAGATCACCCTCACCGCGGGCAAGGCCCACCTGAAACACACCGAGGGCGGCGACTTCCGTCAGGCCACCTACCGCGCGGTGCGCCAGGGCCTGCGCACCGCCGCCAAATTGGGGCGGGTGCAGCTGCTGGAACCCTGGTACGCCGTGCGGCTGGAACTGCCCGCCGACTGTCTGGGCCGCGCCATGACCGACCTGCAGCGGCTGGGCGGGGAGATGGATGCCCCCCAGCAGCAGGCCGACGGCACCGCGGTGCTCTGCGGCACCGCCCCGGTGGCGGCCCTGCGGGGCTACGCCCGGGAGGTGGCCGCCTATACGCGGGGGGCCGGACGTCTCATCTGCACCCCCCAGGGCTACGCTCCCTGCCACAACCCGGAGGAGGTCATGGCCGCCATCGGCTATGACGCCGACGCCGACACCGACAACCCGGCGGATTCGGTCTTCTGCAGCCACGGGGCCGGGGTGCTGGTCAAGTGGGAGGATGTCCCCGCCCGGGCCCATGTGTCCAGCGGCCTGGGCCGCAATGCCCCCGACGCCGACACCGAGGAGGACGGGGAGGAGGACACCGGCAGCGCCCGCCGTCGGGCGGACGCCTACCGGGGGACCCTGGCCCAGGACAAGGAACTGCTGGCCATCTTCGAGCGCACTTACGGTCCGGTGCGCCGCCGCAATGAAACCAATCCCAACGCCCGCCGCAGCGCCGACCTGGACGCCCGCCGTGCCATGGGTCACAGCCGCACCCCGGCTGCGGCCCAGCCCGCCGGACCGGAGTACCTGCTGGTGGACGGCTACAACGTGATCTTCGGCTGGCCCCGGCTCCACCGTCTGGCGGAGGGGGACCTGGACGCCGCCCGCCGCCGGCTGCAGGACATCCTGTGCAACTATGCAGGCTACCGCCGGTGCAAGGTCATCGTGGTGTTTGACGCCTACCGGGTGCGGGGCGGCGCGGGCAGCGTGGAAGCCTACCACAACATCCATGTGGTCTACACCCGGGAAGCCGAGACCGCCGACATGTATATCGAAAAGACCACCCATGAGCTGGGGCGCAGGCACCGGGTGCGGGTGGTCAGCTCCGACGGCACCGAACAGATCATCATTCTGGGCAACGGGGGCCTGCGGGTCTCCGCCGCCGCCTTTGAGAAGGAAGTGGCCGCCGTGGAAGCGGAGATCCGGGAATTTGTGGCGGGGCAGGACCCCGCCAACTGAAGGAAGGGGGAGAACGCCATGCCGGCCAAAACACACTGGGCGGGGCTGGACCTGATCCGGCTGCTGCCCATCCTGGTGGTGGTGACCTACCACTACGGGGTGGAGACCGCCACCGCGGGGCTGTATGCCTCCAAAGTCCTCACCTCCCCGGCCTACGGGGACCTGGTGCACCTGTCGGTCTTTCTCATGATCCTGCTCTCCGGGGCGGGGCTGGGGGCCAAGTACGCCGCCCGCCCCTGCCGTCCGGCGGAGTACATCCGCAGCAGGGCTGCCGCCATCTATCCGGTGTTCTGGCTCTGCTTTGTGCCCCTGTTCCTGTACAGCGATGTGTGGCACCGCAACAATGCCGCCGTGCCCCTGTGGAAGCTGGGCCTTTCCCTGGTGGGGCTGGACGGATACCTGCAGGCCTACACCCCTACCTTTTATAAGGTGGGGGAGTGGTATCTGGGCTGTCAGGTGCTGCTCTACTGCCTGTTCCCCCTGACCCTCTGGGCCGCCCGCACCCAGCGCCGCCGGCTGGGGCTGGGGGCGCTGGCGGTTCTGGTCTGGGCGGCAGGCCCCTGGCTCTGCCCGGAAGGGGTGGACTGGTTCCACACCGTCTGGGGAGAGTGGCCGGTGTTCACCCTGGGCATCCTCTTCGGCCACCTGCTGGGGCGGCGCCGTGCGGTGATCCCGGCGGGACTGTGTCTGGCGGTGGGGGTGTTCTGCGCCGCCGCGGGGCTGCCATCCTACCACAGCCTGAGCCTGCTGGCCGGGGCGGTGTTCTGGGCCCTGTTCTGGCTGGGGCAGGCCGCCCTGCCCGCCGTGACCCGGGCCCTGACCCTGCTGGCCAGGGACTGCTACGGCGTCTTTCTGATCCACCATGTCTTCATCACCCTGGTGCTGCTGCGCTTTGTACGGGCCCTGGGCGGGGGATTCCTGGTCTGGGCTGCCTTCTGGGTGGTCTGCGTGGCGGGCAGCTTCGTGCTGGCGGGGCTGGCCCGACGCATCGCCGCGCCCCTGACAAAGGCCCTGCGCCCCAAGGCCGCCCCTGTCACCTGAAAAATACAAAAACAGTCTGCCGTGAAAAAAACGGCAGGCTGTTTTGCTGTCAGACAAAGTTCAGGGTGTACTCGTCCAGGTCGTAGGCCTGGGCAAAAAAGGCGGTGAGCAGGGTCTCGGCGTTATCCCGGGCGTTGTCCAGCAAGCCGTTGGCGATGGCATCATTCTGGGCGTTGGCCTTCAGGTTGGTCATGTCCTGGTTGGTCTCCTCCAGGGTGATGGGCCGGAACACGCTCTCCTTCTCGTAATAGACCTGGAAGGAATCCAGGTCCAGCTCGCAGCTCAGCACCTGGGCTTCGGGCAGATGTACCGTAATGGCGGTGTCCTTTACCTCCCAGGTGATGGCGCTGAAATCATACCCCGCTTTGATGACCACATCGTAGCTGTAGATGTACCGGCTCTGGGTGAAGGGGATCTGCATCCCGAAGATCTCCTGGGCGGCGGCGGTGGCGTTCACCTGGGTGGTGCGGCATTCCTGGGTGGCCAGCTCCCCGATGTCCTCAAACCCCAGTTTGGTGGTCTTGTACTTGTTTTCGTAGTAGCTGCGCATGCTCAGCCATCCCGCGGCCAGCAGCGCCGCCACGATGACCACCAGGATCAGCTTGGGGATGAGCAGCTTGGCCAGCCAGTGGCTGCTGCGCGGCGGTGTCTGCACAGAACGTCCCATGATGCAACCTCCTTGGACAATCGACTTCCTTTTTCTTCAGTATATCACGTCGGCGCCTGCCTTGCCACCTTGTCCGCGGCAAAGAAAAGAAATCTGTCTGCCCATCGCGCACAGACTCCCCCTTTTTCGCTTTTCTTTTGCCCCGTACCCTTGCGCCGCCCGGGGATTTATAGTAGTATAGTAAGGTACCTGCCGATTCACTGAACTAAAGACATAAAGCAGGAACAGCTGAGTATTAATGAGGAAAAATAAGATGAGAGAAGAACATGTATTGATTGCTCCCAATATAAAAGATTTTTGGCAAGCGGTTTTTAAGCGTATACGGTATTTCTGCCCTGCATACCTTACAGGGCTGCTCTTTTTCTATTGCTTTATCCAAATGCCACTGCATTATGATCAACTCGTTGCAGTCAATTTATATACTTATTATGGAGGGCTATTTAATTATATTTCAGGGCATGTATGGTATTGGGTGAGCAACGTCAATGGAAGGCTTTTTTCCACGTTGATTGTTGGTTTCTTTGAACAGAACTACACGTTCATGTTCCTTGTGGATAGCATTTTGTTGGGACTTTTCATTGTGGTTTGTGCCAAGCTTTTGGCTCTCAGGAAAAGTGATGAGCCCTACATCATGTGGGCGGCGGCGCTTGCGTTCTTTTTACTATCCAGAGCTGTAGAGCTAGAAGTTATTTCCTATGCGTTATGTATCTATTTCGCACCTATCCTAATGCTGCTAGCGCTTGTTTGGCTTTTAGAGAAAATCATGCCGCCCCAAGAAAAAACGATTTCTAAACGGGCGGGACGGAGATTTCTGACGCTCATATTGGTGATGAGCCTGTGGCTGGAAAATATTACATTCGGTGTTCTTGCTGTTCTGGGATGTTTGTTTATAGGCGACTGGGTTGTAAATAAGCGAAAAAACAAATATTTGTTCCTTGGAACGATTTTGGCATTTTTGAGTCTGCTGCTTATGGCTCGGTATCGCTTTAGCGCTACGCAAATGACAGAATCTGGAGGGTTTCATGCGCTTTTGGTACGTGTTACCCAGAAAGCTGCACTTGTACTGGATACGATATTCTTGGATAATAGTGCGTTAACGGCTGGAATGGCTATAATCGCAATTTGGCGTCTGCATATTGCAATTAAGAAACTGTACGGATGGAAAAAAGTTGTCGGGTGGGTTCCACAGTTATTCTGGGCATATATTTCGTTGACCCACATAGCCGCTTCCTACAATGCACTGCTCAATTTGGCAAAATCTATACCAGTTCCCTTGGCGGGGGGACAGATGTCCTTGCTGCCCAGCATTGAAATTGGATTGATTTTACCTCCGAATAACGGTGAAGTACGTCTAGTAATTTATTCCTTATTTGTCGTGTCCTTGCTACTTCCGGTTCTCTTCTGTAAAAAGCGCGTCACCTGCTTGACGATGTACGGATTCGCCGTGAGTACGATGGGTATTCTGTTTTTTACAGGTGAGTATTTTGGGGCGCGCGTGATTACGCCAAGCCTGCTGATGATGGTTATGACAATGCTTGGAGTTTTGGGCGATTGTTTACTGCACCATGAGAAAAAGGGGAAAGCATGGAAGGCCGTATGTATTGTGGTGCTTGTTTTGTTTGCTTTTCGCTTTGATTACTATTATTCTCGTTATACGCAGATCGGCATGACAAACAATTACAACGAGCAAATTATTGAATATGCTGTAAATCTTCAAGGAGTTGGACAGTGGGATTACGACAACGATGTTCTCTTGCTTAAAGGGTATTGGAATAATACAGAGTTGTTTGTGGCCAACATTGAAGCAGGAGATCCCCATTTCGAGTTTTTCTGTCAATACTACGGGCTCGATTCCCGGACAAGAGTCCAATACAAGTATGACTCCTAATATGAACACGGATAAGCCTTGTTTGCTTCGACTGGAGGTCAGGAGCAGTCCTTCTTCAGACGAATAATGTTTCCCCAAAAATCTAAAAGAATCAGTTTAGGGAGGAATGAACCATGAAAAAGTATCTGAGCGGCATTCTGGCCCTGGGTCTGGCCCTGAGCATGTGCGCGTGCGGCGCACCGGCCTCTGAACCTGCCGACACCGCATCCACCGCCGAAGCTGCCGACACCACCGAGACCGGCGCCGCCGACAGCGATCTGGCCTATATCCAGGACAAGGGCAAGATGACCATCGGCTACACCGTCTACGAGCCCATGAACTACACCGACGAAAACGGGGAGTTCACCGGCTTTGACACCGAGCTGGCCACCGCCGTGTGCGAGAAGCTGGGCGTGGAACCGGAGTTTGTGGAGATCAACTGGGACACCAAGTTTGTGGAGCTGGAAGCCAAGAGCATCGACTGCGTCTGGAACGGCATGACCCTGACCGATGACATCAAGGCCAACGAAGCCTGCACCCAGCCCTATGTGAAGAACGCCCAGGTGGTGGTCATGAAGGCGGACGCCGCCTACACCTCCACCGCCGACCTCATCGGCAAGACGGTGGCCGTGGAAGCCGGTTCCGCCGGTCAGACCACCGTGGAGGAAGATGAAAACCTGATGCAGGCCGACGTCATCACCAAGACGGTGCAGACCGACTGCCTGATGGAGGTGGAAGCCGGCACCGCCGACGCCGCCGTGCTGGACCTGACCCTGGCTTCCGCCATGATCGGTGAGGGCACCGACTATGCCGACCTGGCCATGAAGGAAGAGCTGAACGTGGAGGAATACGGCGTGGCTTTCCGCAAGGGCAGCGACGCGGCCGCCGCTGTGGATGCCGCCTTTGAGGAGCTCAAGGCCGACGGCACCATGCAGACCCTGGCCGACAAGTACGGCCTGACCCTGGCAGAATGATGAGCGAAGCCGTTGTGATCTGGGGCCGCCTGACCGAAGCCTTCTGGCTGAACTTTCAGCTCTTTGCGCTGACGCTGGTCTTTGCTTTGCCCCTGGGTCTGGTGGTGGCCTTCGGCTCCATGAGCCGGTTTGCCCCGCTGCGGGGGGCGGTCAAGACCTTTGTGTGGGTCATCCGGGGCACCCCGCTGATGCTGCAGGTCATCGTGATCTTTATGGGCCCGGGCCTGCTGGGCTTTGATAACCCCTGGCCGGCGGGGTCTTCCGGCCGTCTGGTGGCGGCGGTGGTGGCCTTTGTCATCAACTACGCCTGCTATTTCTCGGAAATTTACCGCGGCGGCATCGAGGCCGTGCCCAAAGGCCAGACCGAAGCCGGACAGGTGCTGGGCATGACCCGCACCCAGATCTTCTTCAAGGTCACCCTGCTGCAGGTCATCAAGCGCATCATCCCGCCCATGGGCAACGAGATCATCACCCTGGTCAAGGACACCTCTCTGGCCAACGTGATCTCCAACAAGGAGATCATCATGATGGCCAAGGAATACAGCGCCAAAGGCCTGATCTGGCCGCTGTTCTCCACCGCCATCTTCTTCCTGGTGTTTGTGGGGGCCCTGACCCTTCTGTTCGGCTGGCTGGAAAAGCGGCTGGACTATTTCCGCTGCTGAAAGGAGGCCGAACCCTATGGCATTGTTGGAAGTGACCGGTATCGGCAAAAGTTTCGGCAGCACCGCCGTGCTGCGGGACATCTCCCTGCAGCTGGACCAGGGGGAGACCCTGGCCATCATCGGGTCGTCCGGCTCCGGCAAGACCACCCTGCTGCGCTGCCTGAACTTTTTGGAAACGGCGGACACCGGTTCCATCAAGGTGGGCGGCGAGACTCTGTGGGACGCCGCAGACCCCCACACCCAGAGCGAAGCCGAGATCCGCAAAAAGCGGCTGCACTTCGGTCTGGTGTTCCAGAACTTCAACCTGTTTCCCCAGTACACGGCGCTGCAGAACGTGATGCTGGCGGGGCAGCTGCTGGCCAGGGAGCGCCCGGACTACAAGGCCAACCGCAAGGCCATCCTGGCCGAGCTGGAAGCCAACGCCTGCGCCCTGCTGGACCAGATGGGCCTGTCCGACCGGGCGGGGCATTACCCCCACCAGCTTTCCGGCGGGCAGCAGCAGCGGGTGGCCATCGCCCGGGCCCTGGCCCTGCACCCGGACATCCTCTGCTTTGACGAGCCCACCAGCGCCCTGGACCCGGAACTCACCGGCGAGGTGCTGCGGGTGCTGCGGGAACTGGCTGACCAGAAAACCACCATGATCATCGTCACCCACGAGATGCACTTTGCCCGGGACGTGGCCGACCGCATCCTCTTCATGGACAGCGGCGTGGTGGTGGAGGAAGGCCCCGCCCACCAGGTCATCGACCATCCCCGGGAGGAGCGCACCCGCCGGTTCCTGGCCAGTTACAGCGGCTGAACCCCTGCCCAAACCCAACAAAAGACAAGAAAACCGCCGCCCCATCAGGGGCGGCGGATTTTTGCTGCCGGGGACCGGCGCCGGGAAAGGTCCGGACGCTCTGCACATCGTCCGCCGCAGATACTGCGGATCTCCCCGGACGGGGCAGGCGGCGCAGGGCGCCGAGGAACGCCGGGACCCGGAAAACCGGGCGGGAAGGGGGGCCGGGAGGCATGTCGGGCTTGTTTCCCGCCCGGGGCAGCTCAGTCCAGAATCTGGGTGCCGTTGCTGCCCGCCGTGAAAGGCAGGTCGAACTCGGCACAGTGAAGGGTGGCGGTGTGGGTGTCAAAGGCCACGGGGCGGTCCAGACAGCTCTGGCAGAAGGCGTCGAAACTGCCGCTTTCCGCCGTGCTGCCGCACACCACCAGATAGGCGCAGGCCGGGGCCATGGCCCGCTTTTCGCAGCCGAACATGGTCTCGTCGTGGTCCACCAGGGGCACGCTGCACCACACGCCGATGCAGCTGTTTCCCCGCCGGCCGAAGATCCAGCCGCCCCGGGCGGCGGTCTCGTCAAAGCGGTCCTGCTGCCAGAACAGGTGGGTGAAGGCGATGGGGTTGCTCTGGGGGATCACATACACCGCCCCCAGCACGTTGTCCTGCTGGCGCAGGGCGGGCATGGCCCCGTTGCCGTACCAGTATCCGGGGCGCACCTCGCTCATATCCTCGCAGGTGTGGCCGGGATGGTTGGCAAACACCACCAGATCGTCGCTCAGGGCGGCGTACCACATGTGCTGCTGGTAGCCGTACTCCCCGGGCTGGAACTGGGTGGTGCCGTGGAAATGCTCGTTCAGGGATTTCACATAGATGAAGTGGTCCCGCATCTCCTCCCGCTCTTCCGGCTGCCACACCCGCTGTACCCCGTCCCGGCGGGGGGACTGTACGCTGGTCAGCAGATAGTCGCCGGTCTTGTACCCGTCAATGCGGGCGTTGCTGGTGGTGTAGTGGAAGGCCCCGGTGCCGGCCGCGATCTCTTCCAGGTCGGCGGGCGGGGTCGGGGGATCATGGCGGGCGGCCAGCTCGCGCATCTTCTTTTCGCTGCGCAGCTGGTTGGTCTCTTGCACATCGCAGGAAAATTCGCTTTCCTTGCGGCCGGTGTACAGATAGTGGCGGATGAATCCATCCGGCAGAACAGAATAGGACATGATCGGATGCCTCCCGAGGGAACGTCCGGTTCCCTCTTTTTTATACGATCTTCAGTCGGAATGCAAATGGGAAGTTCTTTTCCTCGAACCGGTAGCACAGGGGCAGGGTGGTGCAGCAGCTCTCCGACCCGATGCCGTGCTGGCGGTAGTCGATGTGCACTTCGGTCACATCGGCCCGGGTCAGCTCGTCGCTGTGGCGGGCGGCGCACAGGTCCTCCAGGGTATAGGGCAGCACCTGCAGGCTGAATTCCGGCCGGCCGGTGATGGCCACCCCGCCGGCGGGGCCGGTGACGGCGGCTTCCCGGCAGGCGGCGTGGGAGCCGGTCTCCTGGGGGCGGATGTAGTCGGTGAAGAGCTGGTCGGCGGTGGCCTCAAACCGGCCCAGATAGCCGCCTTCCAGGTAGCCCTTCATGAAGTCCTCGCTGGAGAAGTACTTGATGACCTCCCAGGCTGCGTCCTTGTTCTCGCAGCTGGTCAGCATGGTGAAGCCGAAGTTGGGGGTGCAGCTCAGCGCGCCCTTGACGGTGCCGTCCATGGTGGGCAGTTCGGCAACGCCCCAGTCAAAGGCCACGGGGAACTGGTCGGTGAAGACGCCCGCTTCCTGGGAAGCGTTGCCCCACACGGCGAAGGCGCCCTGGGCGAACAGTGCGCGGCTGTTGTCCACGCCCTGGGTCTCGCAACCGGGCAGCACGGAGCCGTCGGCGTACAGCTTGGCGGCGGATTCGATGACCGGCTTCCAGCTGGAGAAGTCGAAGACGCCGTTGACGTAGTCATAGCCCATATGGGTGGCGCCGCTCATTTCGGCTACGCCCTCGATCCAGCGGCTCAGCGGGCTGGAGGAGGTGAAGCCCACGCCGTAGACGCTGCCGTTGCCCTGGGCGGTGACCGCCTTGCAGGCTTCCACCAGCTCGTCCAGGGGGGCGGGCACGCCGTCATACCCACTAAAACGGACAAACGCAGCGGTTGAAATTTGTGCACGATGCTAGAAAACAACGGCTCTTCGGCTTATTGCTTTTTTCAGGGTGGTGTGCTATCGTAAAAATACCGGCCTGGGCGCTCCGCGGGCCCGGGCCGCCGCTGCGGCGTCAGGCGCGGGGCGGCCTGGACAAGGCATCAAAAGTGCATCCCGTCCGGGCGGACCGCAACCCCTGGCTGCCCCCGCGCCGCGGCGCTTTTTCCGCCATGGAACGGGGGCCGGCGGCAGAAATTGATAGGAAGATTCTCATTGAATCAGAAAGTCACCGTTTTGATTGCCGATGATGAGCAGGCGATCCGCACCGGGCTCAAGGCCATCGTCACCCGCATGCTGGACCAGGCACTGGTGGTCAGCTGCGTGGGCACCGGGCAGCAGGCCCTGGAGGGCCTGCGCCGGTTCCGGCCGGACATCGCCATCGTGGACATCAATATGCCGGATGTGGACGGGCTGGAAGTCATCCGCCGCAGCCGGGAGATGGAACTGCCCACCCGCTTTTTGATCCTCAGCGGGTACGGGGAGTTTTCCTATGCCCAGAAGGCCATCCGCTACGGGGTCAAGACCTACTTTCTCAAGCCGCTGAACGTGGAGGAGTTCCGCACCGTGCTGCTGCAGCAATGCCAGGAGGTGCTTTCCCACCGCAAGAATGCCGCGGCGGATGAGCAGGAGATCACCCGGCTCATGTGTATGTGGAACCGGTGAAGTACAGCGGGCTGTACCTGGTGAATACGGTGGACGAAAGCGCCTTCTCCGCCGGCACCGACGACATCATGAACCTGCTGCAGATCCTGGCCGTGACCTGCATCGGCATCATCACCGCCGTCTGCGTGCTCATCTCGGTGCTGGTCACCCGGCCGCTGCGCAGCCTGATGTTCACGGTGCGGCAGATCGAACAGCGCACCTACGACGGCAAGACCCGTCTGACCACCAAGGACGAGCTGGGACAGCTGGAATCCGCCCTCAACTCCATGTACCACATCATGCAGCGGCAGTTCAAGGCCATCAAGCACGAGGAGCGGGAACGGTACAACGCCGAAATGCAGATGCTCACCGAGCAGATCAACCCCCATTTCCTGTACAACACCCTGGAATTCATCAACATGGAGGTGTACAACGACCGCCCGGACACCGCCTCCGAGATGATCACCAACCTGGGCGATTACATCCGCATCAGCCTGTCCGCCGGCAACAACCAGCACACCATCGAAAGCGAGCTGGAACAGGTCACCGCCTATGTGGACATCATGAGCTGCCGGTTCAGCAAGTCCATCGGCATGGTGATCAACGTGCCGGATGAACTGCGCCCCCGGATGATCCTCAAGAGCATCCTTCAGCCGCTGGTGGAAAACTCCCTCAAACATGGGTTCAACATCAGCGGCGGCGGGGTGCCCATCGCCCCCCGCATCGAGATCTGCGCCGCGCTGCAGGGCTCCGAGCTGTGCATCTCGGTCATTGACAACGGCGCCGGCATCGACGTGGAGCGGGCCCGCCAGATCATGTACACCAAGAGTCCGGCGGGTTCCAAGGAGCAGCATGTGGGGCTGAACAACGTCTACCAGCGCCTGCACAGCTACTACAGCAATGTGAACATCACCTTTGAGACCATCCCCTATTTCCGCAACGTCATCACCATCCATCTGCCGGCCTGCTTCTTTGACGATTCCGGCACCCAACCGCCCATCCCGTGACCGGACCCTGTCCGGCGCGCAGGAGATACATAACAGGAGGAACTTTGTATGAAACAGCAACATGCCGTTATGACGGTAGACCGGGATTTTGTCATTGCCCCGGTGGACAAGCGCATCTTCGGCTCTTTCATTGAGCATCTGGGCCGTGCCGTGTACGACGGCATCTACTGCCCCGGCCACCCCGAAGCCGACGAGCAGGGCTTCCGCAAGGACGTGCTGCGTCTGGTGCGGGAGCTGGGCGTGCCGGTGGTGCGCTATCCCGGCGGCAACTTCGTCTCCAACTTCCGGTGGGAGGACAGCGTGGGGCCCGTGGACCAGCGTCCCGCCCGCCTGGACCTGGCCTGGCGCACCCTGGAGACCAACCGCTTCGGCCTGGATGAGTTTGTGGACTGGGCCCGCAAGGCGGACACCCAGGTGATGATGGCGGTGAACCTGGGCACCCGGGGCATCGCGGACGCCTGCAACCTGCTGGAATACTGCAACCATCCCGGCGGGGCGCAGTACAGCGATATGCGCATCAAAAACGGCCACAAGGACCCCCACAACATCAAATACTGGTGCCTGGGCAACGAGATGGACGGCCCCTGGCAGGTGGGCCACAAGACCATGGAGGAATACGGCCGTCTGGCTGCCGAGACCGCCATGGCCATGAAGCAGATCGACCCGTCCATCCAGCTGGTGTCCTGCGGCAGCTCCAACGGCAAGATGCCCACCTTCCCCCAGTGGGAGGCCACCACCCTGGAACACACCTACAACTTTGTGGATTTCATCTCCCTGCACCAGTATTACGGCAACGAGAAGGGGGATACCCAGGACTTCCTGGCCTATTCCGACGATATGGACGCTTTCATCCGCAGCGTGACCGCGGCCTGTGACTTCGTGCAGGCCAAAAAGCGGGGCACCAAGCAGATCAACCTGAGCTTTGACGAGTGGAATGTGTGGTATCACTCCAACCAGAAGGACGACGAGCTGATGCGGGACGAACCCTGGAAGGTGGCCCCGCCGCTGCTGGAAGACCACTACACCTTCGAGGATGCCCTGCTGGTGGGCGAAATGCTCATCACCCTGCTGCGCCACGCCGACCGGGTCAAGATGGCCTGTCTGGCCCAGCTGGTCAATGTCATTGCCCCCATCATGACCGATGCCAAGGGCGGTCCGGCCTGGCGCCAGACCATCTACTATCCCTTCCTGCTGGCGTCCCGGTACGGCCGGGGCACCGCCCTGCAGCCGCTGCTGCGCTCCCCCAAGGTGGAAACTTCCGGCCACGGGGCGGTGGACGCGGTGGTGGCGGTGGCCGTCCACGACGAAGCTTCCGGAGAGCTCACCGTCTTTGCGGCCAACCGTGACCTGCAGAAGGATATCCCGCTGGAAGCCACCCTGCGGGGCTTTGAAGGCTACCGGGTGAAGGCGTTCCTGAGCCTGGAAAGCGAGGACCTGCTGGCTGAAAACAGCGCTGCCGGGGAGAAGGTGCGTCCCATCGCCCGCCAGGACGGCGTGATGGACGGTGCCTGCCTGCAGGCGGTGCTGCACAAGGCTTCCTGGAACGTGATCCGCCTGTGCCCCGCCGACCGCGCCTGAGAATGTTTGCGCAAGAAAGGACGATACACCATGGAAAAACAGCATATGAACGAAATCTGGGTCCCCCACGCCGAGACCCTTCCCGAACCCGCCGGCGAGGGTGTGGTGCGCCGGGTGCTGGCGTACAGCAAGGACGTGATGTGCGTGGAGAACACCTTTGCCCAGGGGGCGGTGGGGGCCATGCACAGCCATCCCCACACCCAGATCACCTATGTGGTGTCCGGACGGTTCCGGTTCACCATCGGGGACACCACCCGGGAAGTGGGCCCCGGTGACACCCTGCTCAAGCAGGACGGCATCGTGCACGGCTGCACCTGCCTGGAACCGGGCATCTTGCTGGACATCTTCACCCCCATGCGGGAGGACTTTGTCTGATCCCCTGCCTGCAACGGAAATAAAAAACGCCGTCCCGCGCTGCTTTCTGCCGCGGGACGGCGTTTTTGCGTGTGGGGGATAGGCCCCCCGGGCCCTGCTGTGGTATACTGGGCCGGAAGGTCACGGATTGACAAACGAAAACCCCGCGGCAGGGCGGGGGGAGCGGGAGGCTGTTGTTTGCCTCTCCCGGAAGGTCACGGGTGAAATAAGAAAACCCCGCGGCAGGGCGGGGAGAGCGGGAGGCTGCTGTTTGCCTCTCCCGGAAAGGTCACGGGTGAAATAAGAAAACCCCGCGGCAGGGCGGGGAGAGCGGGAGACTGTTGTTTGCCTCTCCCGGAAGGTCACGGGAAGACAAGCGAAAACCCCGCGGCAGGGACCGCGGGGCAGGTAGGTTGATTCAGAAAAGAGATACGGTCAGGGACTCCGTACTCACAGGCCGAGAGCCTTCAGGTAAGCGGCTTCCCGGGCGGCGATCTGCGCCTGGTAAGCGGCGATGGCGGCCTCATAGGCAGCGTTCTCGCTCAGCTGCTGGGCCTTGGCGGCGTTGGCAGCGGACTGCACGGCGGCGTTGGCGGCCAGCTGCTGCTGGTGGGCAGCCTTGCCGGCGGCGATGATGGCTTCACCCTCAGCCTTTGCCTTGGCGGCGGCCTGGGCCTGGTATGCCTTCACGGCGGCGATGTACGCGGCTTCCTTGGCGGCGTTCTGGGCCTGGTAGTCTTTAATGGCGGCCATGTAGGCGGCGTTCTTGTTCAGCTGCTCCTGATGAGCGGCGTTGGCGGCTGCCATGATGGCGTCGTTGGCGGCCAGCTGCTGCTGATGGGCAGCCTTGCCGGCGGCGATGATGGCTTCGCCTTCGGCTTTCGCCTTGGCGGCGGACTGGGTCTGGTAGGACTTGACGGCGGCTGCGTATGCTTCCTCCCGGGCGGCGATCTGGTTCTGATAGGCCTTGACGGCTGCCAGATAGTCGCTGTTGGCGTCGGCGAACGCAGGCATGGCCATCACGCTGAACATGGCAATGGCCAGCAGGGCGGCGAACAGCTTCTTCATTTTCATCACGGAAACCTCCTTCATATGCCGTGTTTCGGGTCACGGCTTGTTGTCTTTAGTATACGCCAAAAGTCCAGATTTTGCAACGGATTTTCATTCGCTGTTTTCACACAATTTTCGCAAATTCCCTTGTATATAATCACAAAACTTTCACAATTGGGAAACGGATGTTTTATAAAATCACGAAAATACGATATTTTTGAAAAAACCGGGATTTGTGCGGTCATGTGGGTGTGAAAAACGGCGGATTTTGGCCGGAAATGGCTGTCCTTTGTGCGTGGACACGGCGGGCAGCCCTTCCGGGCGGGAAAATCCGCGCAGAAACAGGGTATGCGGCGGGTGGAAAGCGCAGAACCGGGACGGCCCCAAAAGCCTCCCCGGTGCAAGGGGCGGTGCCGCGCAGCGGCGGAGAGAGGCGTTGCTTCTTGGCGGACGGCAGTCTGCCGGGGTGTCCTTCCTTTTGTGACCAAAAGGAAGCGAAAAGTCCCACCGTTTCGATGCGGTGGACGCCGACCAGGGTTTCACCCTGGACCCGGTGCGGCCACCTTACGACGGCCTGCGCAGGTCCTGGGGGACCTGAGCAAGGAATGGATTTTAATAGCACGGCCAGCGGGTTGGTTGTAAATATGGGAGAGCGCGACTGGTTCAGCAACAACCCTGCCGGATACTTCCCCTTACACAGAGGAGCCCATCTCACGTCCGCAAAAAATCTTTTTTCCCCCTGTAACAAAATCCCCCCAGCCGGTCACTGTATGACAAGAGCGCTCGAAAAAACCAGGAGAAAGGAGGGTGGGCATGGCCATACCGGAACTGGAAACCCTGTACAACACATACAAGACCCCGCTGTACCGGTACCTGCTGCATCTGTGCCGGGACCCCCACCGGGCCGAGGACCTGCTGGCCGATACCTTTCTGCGGGCGCTGCGCTGCCTGCCCGCCTACCGGGGGGAGGGCAGCATCAAGGCGTGGCTCTTCGGGCTGGCCCGCAACATCTGGCTGGAGGACCTGCGCCGCAGCCGCCCCACCCTGGAATATGACGACATGCTGGGCCTGTATGTGGACGACCGTCTGGCCGAAAATGCCGACGCCCGCCGCAAGCTGGACCGGGTGCGGCAGCTGCTGGCGGAAAAAGGCCCGCCCGCGTCGGAAGTGGTGATGCTGCGGGCGCAGGGGTACGCCTACGCCGAGATCGCCGACCGGCTCAAGATCACCGAAAACAGCGCCCGGGTCATGGAACACCGCACCCGGACCTGGCTCAAATCCACCTTACAGAAGGAGGGGTTCTGGAATGACTGAACATACCACGCCGCGGCAAAGCGGCATTTCCTGCGATGTGTGCCGGGACCTGGCACCTCTGGTGGCCGACGGGGTGGCCAGCGCCGACAGCGCCGCTCTTGTCCGCGAACACCTGGCCAACTGCGAATCCTGCCGGACGGAATTTCCCGGACTTTGCCCGCAAGATACCGAAACGCCGGCCACACCCGCCCTGCCCGTTCCCGACGAGCGCCGGGTGCTGCGCCGGGTGCAGAACAAACTGACCCTGTGGCTGCTGGGCTTTCTGGTCCTGGGGCTGGGGGGCAGCATGCTGGTGGTCTTCAGCCCCCACAGCACCCTGGCCCTGCTCTGCTTCCCCCTGGTGTGCGGGGTCATCTGCTGGTTCGACGATTTCCTCTGGCGGCTGGTGCCGGTGCTGGCGGCGGTGGTCTGGTTCGTCTGGACCCTGGCCGCCGAACTGCCCTACTACACCAGCTGGCAGGCGGCAGTCCTGAGTTCCGCCACCGGCGCGCTCTGGCCTTTTGTGTTCTGCGTCATCGGGGCGTTGGCTGCCTCCCTCTTCAAATATGCCTTCGGCAAGACCGGAAAGGAGAAATAAACCATGAAAACCGGGAAAAAGAACCCTCTGCGCATTCTGGCCGGGGTGGCGGGGGCCCTCATCGTTCTGGGGCTGCTGCTGTTGGTGGACGGCATTACCGGCGACCCCATCAGCCGCCGTCTGGCGGATAACGGGGCCCTGGCCTACGCCGAAAAAGCCTACCCGGGGCAGACCTTCACCATCCTGGAAAGCGGCGGCGGCCAATGGTTCCGCTACTACGCCCGGGTGCAGAGCGAACAAAGCCCCGACACCACCTTTCTGGTGCATACCTCTTTCTGGTTCTTCCGGGAAGGAGAGGAACAGCGGGAGGTAGAGGGCCGCAACTGGACCCTGGTGCGCCAGGGCAAGGAGGGGGCCGAGGAACTCAGCGCCGCTTTGCATGAGGCCCTGCCCGACCTGGAATTCGCCCCGGCTTTCAACGGCTGGCTGCCCGGCACCGATTATGAGGACATCCAAAACATGGATGTGGAGCTGGATCTGTGCTGGGACCCGGACAACGTGCGGGATGTGACCGGGTATGTGGACCTGTTCCCCCTGGATGCGCCCTTTGACAAGGCGGTGACCCAGAAGGTGCCCGACCGGGTGGTGGTGCAGGTGCTGTGGGACGGCACCCCCACCCAGGCGGACTACGACAAGACCCTTGCCCGCATCAAGGCCGCCGCCGAAGAAGCCGGCTTTGCCATCGACTGGTACGACCTGACCCTGGTGCCCAAGGGCGGCAGCAGCACGGACTGGGAGGAAAAGGCCATCTTCGGCACCACCGCCGCCGCCGACATCCCCGCTCTGTAAGCATACAGAAAAACAGCCCCTCTCCCGTTTGGGAGAGGGGCTGTTTGTTGTTGCGTTTATTATTCGGTGAACAGGGCGGTGGACAGGTACCGGTCGCCGGTGTCGGGCAGCAGCACCACGATGGTCTTGCCCGCATTTTCCGGGCGCTTGGCCTGCTCGATGGCCGCCCACAGGGCGGTGCCGGAGGAGATGCCCGCCAGCACCCCTTCCCGCTTGGCCAGCATCCGGGCAGCGGCAAAGGAGTCCTCGGTGGTGGCGGTCATGACCTCGTCATAGATGCGGGTGTCCAGCACTTCGGGCACAAACCCGGCACCGATGCCCTGCAGGGCGTGGGGTCCGGCCTTGCCGCCGGAGAGCACCGCGCTGTCGGCGGGCTCCACCGCCACGATGCGCACACCGGGCTTTTTCTCTTTCAGGTAACGGCCCACACCGGTGATGGTGCCGCCGGTGCCCACCCCCGCCACAAACAGGTCCACGGCGCCGTCGGTGTCCTCCCAGATCTCGGGGCCGGTGGTGACGATGTGGGCCGCCGGATTGGCCGGATTCACGAACTGCCCCGCCACCATGGCGTTGGGCAGCTCTTTGGCCAGCTCGTCCGCTTTGGCAATGGCCCCCGCCATACCCTTGGCGCCCTCGGTGAGCACCAGCTCGGCGCCGTAGGCCTTCATCAGAGCACGGCGCTCGGCGCTCATGGTCTCGGGCATGACGATGATGACCCGGTATCCCCGGGCGGCCGCCACGCTGCACAGCCCGATGCCGGTGTTGCCGGAGGTGGGCTCGATGATCACCGAATCCGGCTTCAGGATGCCCTTGGCCTCGGCGTCGTCCAGCATGCTCTTGGCCACCCGGTCCTTCACCGACCCGGCGGGGTTCAGATATTCCAGCTTGGCCAGCACCCGGGCGTTCAGTCCCAGGTCGGCCTCCAGACGGGTCAGTTCCAGCAGCGGGGTGTGGCCGATCAGCTGATCGACCGAAGTGTAGATGCGGGCCATGGCGGCAACCTCCCTTTCCGACGAAAAAATCCCACCGTATCCATAGTTTTCCCTGATTATACCCCCATCCCGGCGGTTTGTCAAAAACCGTCCCCTGTGCTAAAATAAGACCAGATATCGCCCACGGGCGCAGGGAAAGGAAATGGCAATGCAAACAAAGGCAAACCGGCTGTGGGCCGGATTCTGGTGGCTGGCGGCGGCCGCCCAGCTGGTGTTTCTGTGCGCGGCGGCCCTGCGGGCCGGGGGCGCGGTCATTGATAACGATGCCGCCAAGGTCTACACCCATATGATGGCCATCTGGGAATCCGGTTCCCTGGTGGTACCGGACTGGCGGTACATCACCACCATGGAGCTGGACTGCACCACCCTGCTGGCCCTGCCCTTCTACGGGCTGACACACAACCCCGTGCTGGCCTTCTGGTGCGGCAACGGGGTTCTGCTGGCGGGGTGGGCGGCCCTGCTGGCCTTTCTGGTCCGCCGGCTGAGGGGCGGGCCGCGCCGGAGCGCCCTGGCGGTGCTGGCGGTGCTGCTGCCCTATGAATTCTACATGACCGGCTACTGGAACATGCTCTTCCTCAACGCCTCCCAGTACGTCTTCAAGGTCATGCTGCCCCTGCTGCTCACCGCCCTGCTGCTGGCCCCGCCCCGTCCCCGGCGGCGGGACTGGGGGCTGCTGGCCGTCTGTCTGGCCGGGTGCTGCCTCACCGCCTTTTCCAGCGGCATCTATGTGGCGGCCTGCGGTCTGGCCCCGGTTCTGGCGCTGTGGTGCTTCGGCTGGCTCAAGCACAGACAGCAGGCCGACCCCTACCGTCTTGCCTGCCTGGGGGGCAGCGTGGCCGCCACCCTGCTGGGGCTGGGGCTGCAGAAGGCCCTGGGCATAAAGACCACCGCCGCCTCCATGAACCTGAACTCCCTGGACACCCTGCGGGACAACGCCGCCAACTGCTTCATCGGCTTTTTCCGCCTCTTCGGGGCGGTGCCCGACGCGGCCACCCCGGTGTTCAGCGCGGCGGGCATCTCCTGCCTGCTGCGGACCGGACTGGCCGGGGGCGTGCTGGCCCTGGGCCTGTGGTGTACCGGCAAGGCATTGACCGGTACCCTGCCCCGGGAACTGGCCCCGGGAAAATACCTGCTTGCCATCTTCTGGTGGAACCTGGGGGTGCTGCTGCTCACCGACACCCGCTACGGCGACCCCTATTTTGAATACCGCTACCACCTCATGGGGGCGGTGCCCCTGCTGGTGCTGGCGGCCTTTGCGGCGCCCACCCTGGTGCGGCGGCCGGTGCGGCTGCGGCGAGCGGGAATGGCCGCGGGCACCCTGGGCATGGCGGCCCTGGTGCTGGCGGTGGACACCGGTGCTGTGGGCAGCATCTGGCAGGCGGACGGCACCTTCGGGGTGAACGCCCGGGAGCGGGAACTGTGCGGGGTCATCAGTTCCATGGATGTGCAGGATGTGCTCATTGCGGGGGAGAGCAGCGTGGCCGAGGTCTGCGGTGCCCTGGACCCTACCCGGCGGTACATGATGCTCATGGATATGGGGGAGGGCGGCTGGATGCTGGGCACCTGGGACGGCCGCCTCACCGACACCGACGCCCTGGCCTATCAGAGCCCCGCCGCCATCGTCTGCTCCCACGAGACCTATGAGAGCTGCGCACCGACGGCGCCCCCCTGGTGGACGGCCAGCCCGCCGGCCTGCCCTACGGGGAAGCGGCCATCGACTACCCCAATACCTCCTGGTACACCTGGACCGGCACCATAGACGCCGACCGCCGCCTGCACACCGACGGGGCGGGGGGCGAGGTACTGCGCTCCCCCGGGCTGGAACTGTACACCGGCACCCGCATCACCCTGACCTGCGAAAGCGCCGGCACCGGCACCATCGGCAGCCTGCAGCTGTGGGGCACCGACGGCGCCCTGCTGGCAGAAGCGCCGGTCCTGGCGGGAAATGCCCAGGTCACCCTGGACGCCCCGGCGGGCAACGGAACGGTGCTCACCCTGACCCTGGACCCCGGCACCCAAGCGGTGGTGGGCCCCCTGCGGTTCGACGCCCTGGACTGAACAAACAAAAAAACGGCACATCGCGTTTGTGCAGCACTTGGCTGCAGGAAACGATGTGCCGTAGTTTTTTTGTAAAGAAATTTCGGTTCACGCCCGGTGCCAGCTGCCGCCCAGCAGGTAGTAGCCGCCCCAGTCCAGCTTGCCGAACAAGGGAGAACCGCTGCGGGCAGACCGGGCCAGAAGGGTCACCAGCAGCAGGCTGCGCCGGCGCAGGGGCAGGTAGTAGGGGCTGTAACACTTTGCCTGCTTCATGGTGTCCAGCAGGGGTTTCAGCCAGGGATTTTTCAGGGCGGCCCGGGCCTTGGTCCGGCGGGCCGGCCGGGGACCGGGATCCCGGCGCAGGATATCCGCCACCCCTTCCCCGAACACCCGGACTTCCGCCCGCCACAGGGGCAGCAGGTCCTCCTCCGGGGCGCCGGCGGCCATCACCGCGTCGTTCAGCTTGGCAAAATGCCGGGGCCAGATCTCACAGTAATCGGGGTGGTATTTGGTGGACAGGGTCCCTTCCCGGCTGCAGTCGTAGAAGGTCAGGGCGTCCTCCATCACCCGGTAGACGAACCCGGGCTGTTCCCGGCCCAGCAGGTCGATGTAATCCAAAACGAACTGTAAATCTTCGCCAAGAGTATACTCTCTGTTGAATTTCAGCCGCTGGGCCAGCTCTGCCCGGTACAGTTTGTTCCAGGGCATGGCGATGAGGCAGTCCAGATACAGCCGTGCCAGGGCGGTCTGCTGGGCGGTGACGGCGTGGGGGCCCACCGGAGCGGTACAGCCCTCGTCGGTGGTGTAGTGCCACAGGACAAAGGCGCCGGGGGCCTGACGCTGCACGGTCAAAGCCGCCTGCAGCGCCCCCGGGCGCAGGGCGTCGTCCGCGTCCAGAAAGGCGATGAAGTCCGCCCGGGCGGCTGCCAGCCCCGCATTGCGGGCGGCGCTGACGCCGTTTCCGGGCTGATGGATGACCGTTACCCGGTCATCCACGGCGGCGTACCGGTCGCACAGGGCGCCGCTGCCGTCGCTTCCGCCGTCATCCACCAGAATGCAGCTCACGCCTCCCTCCACCTGCTGGGCAAGAATGCTGTCCACACAGCGGGGCAGGGTTTTTTCGGCGTTCCAAACCGGCACGATCACACAGACGGCGGTTCGCTGCATACACTTCCTCCTTCTCCCTCTTGGGGAACGGGCCCCAGGCCCAGAAAATCGTACACGATCTGTACGAAGGTATCGTAAAAATGTTCCGGGGAGAACCGGCGGGCGGCTCTGGCCCCGGCCTCTCCCATCTGGGCCCGCAGTTCCGGGTGCTCATACAGCATCCGGATGGCCCAGCTCAGCTGTCCGGCCAGTTCGGGGCCCCGGTCCACCAGCACGGCCTGACTGCCTTCCAGGTATTCGGGCATGCCGCCGCTGCGGGTGGCCAGCACCGGCCGCCCGCAGGCCATGGCCTCCATGGCCACCAGTCCTGCGGCTTCCTCCACCAGGGTGGGCACGCACACCAGGTCCGCCAGCCGGTAGTATTCGGTCAGGCGCTCGTTGGGCACATAGCCGGTGAACCGGACCCGGCCCCCCAGCGCGTTGGCCTGCTGTTCCAGGCGGCGCAGGAAGGGGCTGGACTGGGTCCGGCCGAAAAAGGGACTGCCCACAATGAGCAGCTTGATGCGGGGGTCTTCCAGGGCGGTCATGGCTTCCAGCAGTTTGTGGATGCCCTTGTCCGGCTCCAGACGCCCGCAAAACAGCACCACAAAATCGCCGGGGTCAAACCCCAGCGAAGCACGCAGGGCTTCGTCCGGCGCACCGGGGGTGAAGCGCTGCAGATCGATGCAGTTGTGTAAGATATACGCACGGCTGCGGTCCAGCGTGCTGGTTTTCAGGTAATCGTCCCGGATGAATTCGCTCAGGGCCAGCACCCCGCCGTAGATCTCGTCCATGGTATGGCTGCAGGAAGTCTGTCCGTGGAGATGGGCCAGACATTTCTGCCGTCCGAACATCCGGCTGATGGCGCTGCACTGGGTCAGGGTGCCCCCTTCGGCCACGATCAGGTCGGGGGGCGGCAGTTCCAGCGCCAGGGAAAGCTGGACTTTCTGGTACCAGGGGTCATAGGGGGCGGCAATGCCGAAACACCGCTCGATGAACACCAGGGGCCAGTACCGGCGGGCCCCCTTGGGGCGGGCCACATAGAGCATCTTGGTGTGGCGGTATTCCTTGGCCTGGGCGGCGGCGTCCGGGTGGGGAATGCTGGCACACAGCAGGTCCAGCTTGCCCCGGCGCTCGTTTTCCCGGATGAGATGGGTCACCAGGGTCTCCACCGCGCCGCCCTGCACGGCGGGCACCGGCAGTTCCGGCGGCGGCACCAGCAGGATGCGGGGGGCATGGGGCGTATTGCGCCCCGAAGGCAGCAGGGGAACGGTGAACCTTGTTTTTTCCTTGGTCTCGGCCATCAGACTCACTTCTTCAGCGGGCACAGGCTTTCCGCCGGCATCATGGACCAGCGGGCAGCGGACAGTTTTTCGGTCATCTTGAGCTGCTTGCAGTTGGGCAGGTAGCTGATGAGCCCCTGCATCAGGAACTGTTCCTTGGAAATGGCTTTCACCAGTTTGGGGGTGGGGTTCTGCTTGACCTTGGCGCACAGGAACAGATACCGGCGCCAGCAGGCGGCGTAGGCACAGTCGATGACGGTGCGGTTGGCCCCGTTCTCCACAAAGAAGCGGTACCGGTCGGCCAGACCGTCCACCGCGTCAAAGGCTTCGGGCTTCAGGTCGGTGCGGCAGATGCTGCCTCCCCGCAGGCGGTAGCAGTACAGGTGATCCTGCAGGCAGACCACCCGGTCGCACCGCCAGAACAGCCGGTGGGCCACGAAGTCGTCCTCATGCAGGCGTCCTTCGGGATAATGCAGGAGCTTCCACACCTCGGCGCGGTAGAGTTTGTTCCAGGCCACGGTGTAGTAGGTGCCGTTGGGAGAATAGAAGTTGTTCAGCAGTTCCTTGCCCACAAACACGCCGGTGGCGGTGGGATCGGTGTAGGCGGGCGGGTCCAGACTGTCGCCGTTTTCGGCCACGTCCTCCACCGCGCAGATGGCCATGTAGGCGTCGTGGGTCTCACAGGCCTCGTAGAGTTTTTTCAGGTATTCGGCGCGCAGGATGTCGTCCGAATCCACAAAGGCGTAATAGCGGCCCCGGGCGGCGTCAATGCCGGTGTTGCGGGCGGCCGAAAGCCCCTGGTTCTCCTGGTGGATGACCCGGACCCGGGCATCCCTGGCGGCAAAGGCATCGCACACTTCGCCGCAGCCGTCGGTGGAGCCGTCATCCACCAGAATGACCTCAAAGGGATGCGCAAAGGTCTTGCCCTGATCCAGGATGCTCTGGATGCACTCTTCCAGATAGGGTTTGGTGTTATAGATCGGTACAATGACACTGACCGCGATATGTTCCATGGTGATACCTCGTTCTCGATTCCGCAAATTTTACAGCCTTCCTTCGGCCGGACCGGCCGCGCGGCCCCAGATCCGGGCCAGCCCGTAAGCCAGCTCCGGAGAAAAACAGAACAGCAGCGCCCGCACCTTTTCAAACAGGGAAACGTGGGGGCAGCGCAGGATATCCGGCAAAACCGCCCGCAGGTGCTTCAGATGGAAGCCGAAGCCCTCCCGCAGTTCCTTCCGGTTGCCGGCGGCGCCTGCCAGACAGTAGAAGGTGTAGAACACCTTCCAGTACCAGGCCACCGCCCAGCGGTACAGCTCGGTGGACCCGGGGCGCTGGGCAAAGTACAGTAGCCAGTCCCAGTACATGCGCAGGTCGTCCAGCTTGCGGGGCGGGAAGGCGGCGCCGGTCAGCTGCCCGGTGCGGGTGCGGTAATGGTAGAGCACGTCGGGCAGGCAGACAGCCCGCTCCCCCTCGAATACCAGATGGAGCACGCTGGCGTCATCCCCGAAGAACATGCTTTCATCGTAGCGCACCCCCTTGTCCCGGAAGGTGCGGATGTCAAAAAGCTTGTTCCAGCTCAGGGGGCCGTAGAAGCTGCCGGTCTGGAAGGTCTCCAGCAGCAGGTCCATGGCGTCGCAGACGCCGTGTTCCCGCTTGGCCACCATCCGTCCGGGGATGGTGGCGCCCTGTTCGTCGATGGCGTCGCCGGTGCAGGCCGCGATGCGCACCCCGGATTCCTGGATGGCGTTGTACAGCCGTTCGTACATGTCCGGCTCGATGAGATCGTCCGAATCCACAAAACCGATGTAGGCGCCCCGGGCGTTGTCCAGGCCCACATTGGCCGCCGAGGCGGGGCCGCCGTTGGGTTTGTGGAACACCCGGATGCGGGGGTCGGTCCTGGCCAGCTCGTCGCACAGTTCGCCGCAGCCGTTGGGGCTGCCGTCCTCCACCAGCAGCAGTTCAAAGTCGGTGAAGGTCTGGGCCAGGATGCTCTGCACCGTGCGGGGCAGGTACTCCCGGGCATTATAGACGGTGGTGACGATGCTGATCGTCGGTTGTGGCATGGGGCGGGCTCCTCTCGTCCTAAATTTTAACAGTTTTTGCCTTTGTTTGCAACGCATGGGCGGGGCCGGACCGGTTTTTTCAGGGGACGCGGTACAAAATCCGGTTTTTTACGGCGGTGTATCCGGCCAGCAGCCCGGGCAGGTTCAGGGCTGTGCCCACCCGGTAAGGCAGGGCCAGCAGGGGGTGGGCGTCGGCGGCCAGGGACTGCCGCAGGGCGGCGCGGGCGTCTGGGTCGGACAGGATGCGGGCAAACAGGGCCCGCCGCCGGGAATAAGGCAGGGCACCGTCCCGCCCGGTGAGCAGTCCGTACTGGTTCAGGGCCGCCCGCACCCGGCTTTTGCGGCAGAAGTCCGCCACGGTCTTTTCCTGCAGGCCTTCCGCCCGCAGCAGGCGTTCCAGCACCGGGCGGGTGCGCGCCTCCGCGTCCAGCAGGTCCCCCCGCAGCCGGCGGGACAGACTGCCTTCTTCCAGGTCATTTTGTCTATAGTATACACCCGGCAGCGCATAAATGGCAGGGCGAATTTGTGAAAAAAGGGAAAATTCCAGGTTGAACAGCACGTCCTCGTTCACCGCCAGGGTCTCGTCGAACCGCAAAGGGCCCAGGGCCGCGGCGGAAAACACCTTGGAATAGGGGGCGGCCAGATACCCGCTCTCAAACAGCAGGGGGTCCAGGGCGGGGCCGGTGTCCTTCAGTTGTTCATACAT
>PPYE01432930.1_pt1 | contig 49287 bp, 44 predicted proteins | sample 1559881 | NCBI WGS metagenome assembly PPYE01 (sample SAMN08240022, study PRJNA423297) | Human gut metagenome, whole genome shotgun sequencing project.
TTTCAACTTCACGGACGATTCCAAAACCATCTCCCGTGAAGAGGTGTTGGGTTCGAGTGCTGTGGACAATGCTCCACCAAATGCAAGCCACTAACGAAAGTTAGTGGCTTTTCTTTTTATGTAATGCAGCTGATGCTAGAGTATGGAGAATTAGGGACTCGAACAGGGCGACGGCACGAAGTGCCGTAAGCAATCAGCCCAGTGGGCTGTTGCTTAGCCCGCGGGGCCCAATCTTCAGGAATGTCTACCGGGGAAGCTGAATCCGGATTCTTTACAAAGAGGACTCGTATATTTTATCTGCATCTTGCCTCCCGGCAGAAAAGACGGTACAATAAAACAAAGCACAGCAGGGGGCGGGCGAGATGGAGAAACTGGAAGCGAAGCTGAAAGCAGTGGACTGGGCCGTGCGGGATGTACTCGTCGGCACCATGCGCAGCCCGCAGCAGCTGGATATTTGCCGGAAGGACTGCTTTTATTACATCCCCGCAGAGCGCCTGCAGGACAGTGATTTTCCTGTCCGCTATGTGGCCCTTTACCAGTCGCAGTATGTGTTCGGCGCACAGGCGGGCGTCCGGTACTACGGCGAAGTCACGAAATGCAGCGCCGTCCGCCGGAGCGCGATCACAGAGGTCAGCCCCCGGAGAGGGACGGAAGAAAACCTTTATTACCGCTTCGACATCCGGGAATGGAAGCAGCTGAACCGGCCCATCGAGGCCAAAGAAACGGGCTTTGTAAGGGATTTTACCAACCTGTTCCTGCTGGAGCACAGTGTCCAGACGCCGGAACTCTGGCTCCGCACGGAGGAAGAATACCGCCTTTGTTCGGCCCTGAAGCGGGCCGTCTGGGGCGACACCATCAACGAACCGGACAACGGCCTTGCATTTGAATTCCGGGGCTTCACTGTAAGCTTTGCGGAGGGAAAAATTTTCGTTTCAGACGAAGGCCGCGCTTTTGCGCGGTATGAGATCTCGCATTTTTTGCAGGATCCCGGCGCTGTGGTCCGGGGCATCCGAAGAGAATGCCTCCAGAGGGATTCCATGAGGGAACTCTCGAAGATTTGAATCGTTCCTATTATTTACTTCTGCACTCCTGCGGCGCACTGCTCGATGAACTGCTTGGCGACGCGGGGGCTGCGGCCTCCGGCACGGATGGCGAAGGCTTCGGCCTTGGTCAGCAGCTCGTCGTGGGGCATCTCGATGCCGTGCTGTTTGGCCAGCTCGGTGAGGATGACCTCGAACCGGGCTTTCTCGGGCCGCTGGAAGGTGACGGTGAGGCCGAACCGGGCCGAAAGGCTCATCAGCTCCTGACGGGTGTCGGCCTCGTGGATGTCATCGCCGGTGCGGTCGGAGAGGGTCTCCTTGATGAGGTGGCGGCGGTTGGAGGTAGCGTAAACGGCGATGTTCCGGGCTCTGCCGCCCACGCTGCCCTCGAGGATGGCTTTTAGGGCCGCAAAGTTGTCGTCGTTGGCCGTGAAGCTCAAATCGTCGATGAAGAGGATGAACTTCAGCGGATTTGCCGCCAGCTTGTCCATCAAATCGGGGATCTGATAGAGCTGGTTCTTCTTGACTTCCACGAGGCGCAGGCCGTCGGCGGCGAACTCGTTGGCGATGGCCTTGACGGTGCTGGATTTGCCCGTACCGGCGTCGCCGTAGAGCAGAACATTGTTGGCGGGCATCCCGGCCAGCAGGGCGCGGGTGTTGGCGATGACCTTCTCCCGCTCCTGCTCGTAGCCCGGCAGCTCGTCGAGGCGCTGGGGGTCGGGGTAGCGCACCGGCACCAGCTGGCCGTTCTCGACCGTGAAGACGTGGTGCTTGGCGAACATTCCGTAGCCCTTTTTGCCCACCTCGCTCATCCGCTGGGCGTAGGCAGCGTGGAGGTCGATGGCCTTCGTCTCCCACCGGGGCAGGAAAGGCAGCTTGTCGGCGGCACCGGCGGCGTCCAGAAGCTCGTCCAGCGTCAGGCTGCACAGCTGCCGCAGGAAGTCCAGCTCATTGTCCAGTGCAGTCTGCAAGACGGGCGGCACTTCGCTGACAGCCGCCTGCCGGACGCAGACCGTCTCGGCTTCGAGAACAGCGGCGGAAAGGTATTCGCCAAAGTTGGTGGTGTGCTCGAAGAGAGCTGCTTCGAAGGAAGCGGCAGCGTCGCACACAGCTCCCGTGCTCTGGGGGGCAGCGGCCATCCGGTCGGTGAGGTCAACAAATTTTGCAATGACGTCATCGTCCAGCAAGGCGCGGAAGATGACCAGCCCGTGGAGCCGGGCATTCCATTCTGTGAGGTTCATAATATCCCTTCCTATTATATAATTGGCTCTCCCTTTGGGAGAGCTGGCGCGGGAGCGCCTGAGAGGGCAAGCACTGTGCGATAAAGCCAACCGCACAGCGATAGGCAGGCTCTTTGTCAGAGTGATATGATCGCTGAGTTTGTGAGGCTTTGCCAGCGGCCTTGCCCTCTCCGTCATCGCAGGCGATGACACCTCTCCCAAAGGGAGAGGATATGCTTTAAGTAAAGTCGGTTACTCAGAATTATACAGCGATGTAAGGCCCTGCGCAAGATGGTGTTTAATTATCTTCATGTTTGCCATGATTCACGTTACAAATCGTCGATTGACAACGGCCCGATTTATAGTATAATTGACCCAACAAATGCACAGATGGGAAAAAGTAACGCAGGATACCCGCTTTTCAGAGAGCTGCCGGACGATGCAAGGCAGCAGGCGGCCCGGCGCGGAATCCTCCCGGAGCAGCCTGCTGAAGGACGATATATGGGACGTCTACTAAGCAGCGCCGGTGGCGGCCGTTAGAGCGCAGGGCTTTGTTGGAAGCCCGTGAGAGGGCGCGGAAAGCGTCAACGAGAGTGGTACCGCAGAGAGTTTTGGATTGATTCCGGGTCTTTGTCTCTTGGATAAGGGGACAGAGACCTTTTGTTTATCAGGTAGCGGGTACTGTCTCTGAGAGTGTTTGGGAAAAAAGTGTGTAAAGTGGAAATTGGAAACGGAAACAGGAGAAACTCACCATGCAGTTGAACGGTTCTCAAATCTTTGTAGAGGTGCTCTGTGAGCAGGGAGTGGACACCCTCTTCGGCTACCCCGGCGGCGCAGTGCTGAACCTCTACGACGAGCTGTACAAAAACGCCGACCGCATCACCCATGTGCTGACCGCCCACGAGCAGGGCGCATCCCACGCGGCGGACGGCTACGCCCGTGCAACGGGCCGCACCGGCGTGGTGCTGGCCACCAGCGGCCCGGGCGCAACGAACCTCGTCACCGGCATCGCCACCGCCTATATGGACTCTGTGCCGATGGTGGCTTTCACCGGCAACGTGGCCACGGAGGGCCTGGGCAAGGACGGCTTCCAGGAAGCCTACATCGAGGGCATCACGATGCCCATCACCAAGCACAACTTCACGGTGCGCCGGGTCGAAGACCTGGCCGACACCATGCGTGCGGCTTTCCGTATCGCCCAGAGCGGCCGCAAAGGCCCGGTGCTGGTGGACATTCCGAAGGATGTCACCGCTGCGGTGTGTGAGTTCACCCCGAAAAAGCCGGAGCCCATCCGCACCGTGACCACCTTCAACGAAGAGCAGGTCAAGTGGGCGGCAGAGATCATCAACGGCGCACAGCGCCCGCTGGTCTACTTCGGCGGCGGCGTCCGCTCGGCGGCCAGCTGCCAGCCCCTGCGTGACCTTCTGAAAAAGGCTGAGATCCCCGCCACCTATACTCTGATGGCCGCAGGCGTCGTGCCTTACGGCGACCCGATGAACATCGGCATGGTGGGTATGCACGGCTGCTACACCTCGAACCGGGCGGTGGCCGACTGCGATGTTCTTATTGCGGTGGGCGCCCGCTTCTCCGACCGCGTGGCCCTGAACCCCAAGACCTTCGCCAAGAATGCGACCATCATCCAGATCGACATCGACGCCAGCGAGCTGGGCAAGAACGTGGATGTTGACCTTGCCATCGTGGGTGACGCCGCCTATGTGCTGAACGCCATGCTCCCGATGATCGAGGACAAGAAGCATCCCGACTGGATAAAGATGATCCACGAGTGGCAGGCACAGGATTACCACCCGGTATCCGACGCCTCCCGCCTGATGCCCCATCAGGTCATCGGCGAGGTCTGCAACCAGTGCGGCCCCGAGGCGGTCTACGTCACCGATGTGGGCCAGCACCAGATGTGGGCGGCACAGTACATCCGCCACACCAAGAGCCGCGGCTTCATCACCAGCGGCGGCCTCGGCACCATGGGCTTCGGCTACGGCGCAGCCATCGGCGCACAGATGGCGCTGGGCCGCGACCAGCGGGTGGTCATGTTCACCGGCGACGGCTCCTTCCACATGAACCTCAACGAAGCCTGCACGGCTGTCAGCTACGAGCTGCCCATCATCACCGTCATCTTCAACAATCAGGTGCTTGGCATGGTGCGCCAGTGGCAGACCGCCTTCTACGGCAAGCGCTTCTCCCAGACCGACCCCCACCGCAAGACCAACTTCGTCAAGCTGGCCGAGGGCTTCGGCCTCAAGGGCTACCACTGCGAGAACCTGGCCCAGTTCCAGGAGGCATTCGCCGACGCTCTGAAGCAGAAAGGCCCCACCTGGATCGAATGCATGATCGACAAGGACGAAAAGGTCCTGCCCATGATTCCCGGCGGCGGCGACATCAACGACATCATCATGAAATAAGGAGGACACAGCGACATGGAATCCAATCAGCGCAGGGTCATCAGCCTGCTGGTGGACAACCAGAGCGGCGTTCTGGCCCGGGTGTCCAACCTGTTCTGCCGCAGAGGCTTCAATATCGACAGTCTGACCGTTTCGGCCACCAACGACCCCACAGTCAGCCGCATCACCGTTTCCGTCTCGGGTACCGAAAAGGAGCTCCAGCAGCTCATCCTCCAGACCGAGCGTCTGGAAGTCACCCGTCAGGTCTTCGTACTCAACGAGTCCACCGCTCTCGAGCGGGAGCTGCTTCTGCTCAAGGTGATGGCAAATGTCACCAACCGCGCAGAGCTGCGGGAGATCGCCGGCATCTACAAGGCAAAGATCATCGATCTGTCGCCCGACAGCATGGTCTTTGAGCTGACGGGCCGTCCCGAGAAGATCGACGCCTTCTTGAAGCTCATGTCGGACTATCAGATCCTGGAGCAGTGCCGCACCGGCGTCACCGCCCTCGAGCGCGGCGGGATGCATCAGCATATGCAGAAGCCCGCGCAGGAGGTAAGAGAGGCACAGTTCCCGCTGCCCGGCACACGGTGCCGCTAAGTTGCTTTTCCGCTCCCCAGTGAGCGAAAAATATACGATGCTTATCATTCATTCTTATACTGAAATAAGTAAAAAACAAAAGGAGAACAACTACCATGGCTATCAAGAAATACTACGATTCCGACTGCAACCTCGGCGTGCTGGACGGCAAGACCGTCGCTGTCATCGGCTTCGGCAGCCAGGGCCACGCACATTCCGAGAACCTCGCTGAGAGCGGCGTCAATGTCGTCGTCGGCCTGCGCAAGGGTTCTGCTCACTGGGAAAAGGCTTCTGAGTTCGCTGCAACTCATCCCAACTTCAAGGTCATGGAGGTCGAGGAGGCTGCCAAGGCCGGCGACGTCGTCATGATGCTGGTCCCCGATGAGCTGTGCGCTGACATCTACAACAAGCAGGTCGCTCCCTACATGACCGAGGGCAAGGCTCTGGCTTTCGCACACGGCTTCAACATCCACTTCAAGACCATCACCGCCCCCAAGAATGTTGATGTTATCATGATCGCTCCCAAAGGCCCCGGCCACATCGTCCGCCGCCTGTACACCGAGGGCGAGGGCTGCCCCTCTCTGATCTGTGTCGAGCAGGACTTCACCGGCAAGGCTAAGGACATCGCTCTGGCATACGCTTCCGGCATCGGTGCCGGCCGTGCCGGCATCCTCGAGACCACCTTCAAGGAGGAGACCGAGACCGACCTGTTCGGCGAGCAGGCTGTCCTGTGCGGCGGCGTCTGCGAGCTCATCCACGCTGGTTTCGACACTCTGGTCGAGGCTGGCTACGAGCCCGAGATGGCCTACTTCGAGACCTGCCACGAGATGAAGCTCATCGTTGACCTCATCAACGAGGGCGGCTTCTCCAAGATGCGTTACTCCATTTCCAACACCGCTGAGTACGGCGACTACCGCACCGGCAAGCGCCTCATCACCGCTGAGACCCGCAAGGAGATGAAGAAGGTCCTGACCGAGATCCAGGACGGCACCTTTGCTTCCGAGTTCCTGACCGAGATGAGCCCCAACGGCGGCCGCAAGGTCCACTTCCTCGCTCAGCGCCGCATGGAGGCCGAGCACCCCATCGAGAAGGTGGGCGCAGAGCTGCGCGGCATGATGAGCTGGCTGAAGAAGTAAGAAAATCAGAAAAACCTCTCCGTCAGCGCTGACGCGCTGCCACCTCCCCTAACGAGGGGAGGCCTTGGCATATCGTAAAGCCTCGTCTCTTCGCCAGAGGCTCCCCTCGGTAGGGGAGCTGTCTGCGAAGCAGACTGAGAGGTTGAATCCCAGAGCGTCGGTTTTGGCAGAAAAACTGCTGATTCCGGTGCTTTTTTGCATCAGGAGGATAAAATGAGAAGTGACAACGTGACCAAAGGCTCGGAGCGCGCGCCCAACCGAAGCCTGTTTTACGCCCTGGGCTACACCCCGGAAGAGCTGGACCGCCCCCTCATCGGTGTGGTGAGCGCCTACAGCGAGATCGTCCCCGGCCACATGAATCTGGATAAGATCGCCGACGCCGTCAAGGCAGGCGTCCAGATGGCAGGCGGCACCCCCATCCTCATCCCGGCCATCGGCGTCTGCGACGGCATCGCCATGGGCCATGTGGGCATGAAGTACAGCCTCGCCTCCCGCGAGCTCATCTGCGACAGCGTGGAGACCATGCTGATGGCTCATCAGCTGGACGGTCTGGTGCTGGTGCCGAACTGCGATAAGATCGTTCCCGGTATGGTCATGGCCGCTGTCCGCATGGATGTGCCTGCCGTGGTCTGCTCCGGCGGCCCCATGCTGGCCGGCACCTATGGCGGCGAGGAAGTCAGCCTTTCCAAGATGTTCGAGGCCGTGGGTGCCTATAAGGCCGGCATGATCACCGACGAGCAGCTGGAAGACTGCACCTGCAACTGTTGCCCCAGCTGCGGCAGCTGCTCCGGCATGTACACCGCCAACAGCATGAACTGCCTGTGCGAGGCCATCGGCATCGCACTGCCCGGCAACGGCACCATCCCCGCCGTCTACTCCAAGCGCCTGCTGCTGGCAAAGCACGCCGGTATGGCCGTCATGGATATGGTGAAGAAGGGCATCACCGCCCGCCAGATCATCAACGAGCGCTCCATTCGCAATGCGCTGACCTGCGATATGGCGCTGGGCTGCTCCACCAATACCGTTCTGCACCTGCTGGCCATCGCCTACGAGGCCGGTGTGCCCATCGACCTGAAGCTTTTCAATGAGATCAGCGCCAAGACCCCGAACCTCTGCCATCTGGCCCCCGCAGGCCCCACCCACATGCCCGACCTCTACGCCGCCGGCGGCATCCCCGCCGTGCAGGCAGAGCTGGCCAAGAAGGGCCTGCTGGACCTGGATGTCCCCACCGTCACCGGCAAGACCCTCGGCGAGAACATCAAGGGCGCTCATATCCTGAACGACAAGGCCATCCGTCCCATCGACAACCCGTACTCTCAGACCGGCGGCCTGCAGATCTTGTGGGGCAACATCGCCCCCGATGGCTGCGTCGTCAAGCGCAGCGCCGTGGCCCCCGAGATGCAGGAGCACTCCGGCCCGGCCCGCGTCTTCAACAGCGAGGAAACGGCCATCGCCGCCATCTATGCGGGCAAGATCGTCCCGGGCGACGTGGTGGTCATCCGCTACGAAGGCCCCAAGGGCGGCCCCGGTATGCGTGAGATGCTCAACCCCACCTCCGCTCTGGCCGGCATGAAGCTGGACAAGACCGTGGCCCTCATCACCGATGGCCGCTTCTCCGGCGCTTCCCGCGGCGCTGCCATTGGCCACGTCAGCCCGGAGGCTGCTTCCGGCGGCCCCATTGGCCTTGTTGAGGAAGGGGACACCATCCACATCGACATCCCCAACGCCAGCATCACGCTGGAAGTGCCCGATGAGGTGCTGGCCCAGCGCAAGGCAAAGTATGTCGCTCCCGAGCCCAACATCAAGACCGGCTGGCTGAGCCGCTACGCCCGCATGGTCACCAGCGCAAACCTCGGCGCAGTGCTGAAGTAAGGCGCATTTTCTGCAACACCAAAGCATCCCCTGCATGGCCCGGCCGGGCAATGGCCGGAAAGGCTGCGGGGGATGCTTTTTTGTTTTGGCCGGGGCGCAAAAAAGCCCCGGGCCGCAGGGCTCCGGGGCAGGGGGAAAGGTTTAACTCTCTGCAATCATCACAGCAAGGGCGTAGGTGCGGCCATTGACGGTTTTGTGAGTGACTGCGATTTTCAGGCTGGTGACAGAGGCGGGGTTAATCGACCGAATGTTGTTGTCGAAAGTTATCCTCGAGCTGTCCAAATTTACGGTTTCCACGAACGGGGTTTTGACATCCGTGACATCCGCCGCACGGAAGGTGACGGCGGAAGTAGCGGAAATGTAGGGGCTCAGGATGTCCGTCAGGGTCGCTTCGACGGTCTTACCGTTGACACTGTAGTTTTTGTTGAGGACATTATACTCATTGTCCTCATCATAGGTGATCCAGTTTTCATCAAACAGGGGGGCGATATCACGGCGGAGCTCGGGAACCTGATAGCTGACGGAGATATTATTTTTATTTCCCCCCAGTTGAGCGAGTTCCGACTTATGGTACTCTGCCATACCTTCGGCTATAGTACGGTCCAGAGACGTTGCTTTGCCGCATCCGGTGAGCAGGGCCAGAGCCATGACGCCTGCAAGGATGAGGGCGAGAATTTTTTTGACGGCTTTCATACAAAAGACCTCCTTATCCGGTGTTGAACAAAATATTTCCTCCGTCCGTATGCGGAGGTTCAAGCCATTATACCCCCCCCCCCTACTATTATTTCAAGGGCTTTTTACAAAATCATCGTTTTGCCTAAGATAATTGGATAAAACCGGGGAATTTGACGGGGTTATACGCCGGAAGTTGGAAAAGGTTGGACAACAAAAAACTCCCGGTGTTCTCCGGGAGGGGGTACAGGATGAAACAGAGGGCTCACACCGCCAGCCCCTTTATATAGATTTACGAAGCAAGCTGAAACTCAAATGTATACCCATCCTCGCCGTAGTGCTCATTGCCTACCCAGAGAACAGACTTATCCGTCAAATCGTAGACCACGCTGTGGATGGTGTTGCTGTTGGAGTCGTCGTTGTTCCAGGTGCGGCGGCCCACCGAGGCCAGCAGGTCCATGGCAGCGTTCTTGTCAGCCACGACGCCGTTGGTCTGGCGCAGGGCAGCCGCAAGGTGCTCGTAGCGGTCGAGGCCCTTCATCTCGACGGCAGTGCCGTCGTAGTAGCCGGGTGCCTTGATGAAGTTGGTCACCACCTGCCAGTCGGAGGAATCGGAGAGAGCGTCGGTGTCGTTCCAGAGGACGTTCAGCTGACGCTGAGAGCCGTCGGCGTCGTGGTCGGCATCAGCACCCACCCACTCGAGGACGGCGCTGCGGCCGGTGGAGTCGGCCACCATGTAGTGGAAGCAGCTGCTTGCCGAGTCGTGAAGGTCGTACTGCTCAGCCAGCGCCACGGCGTCCTCCACCGAGTCGGCGTAGTCGAGGATGAGCCGGAGCAGGGTGGTGGAGGTGAGGTCGGGCTTGTCGGTCTGGGTGTCGGTGGGGGTGCCTTTGCCCTCGCCCTGATAGGACATGAAGATGCCGCAGGCCACACCGGCGTCGTTGACGCCGTCCAGCGGCACATAGGGGGCCGCGAGGGTCAGGATCTTCTGGCCGAGGCTCTCTACGTCCTTGTCCTTGTCGAGGCCGAGGAAGCTCAGGTCGATGGTGGAGTAGGAGGCGTGACGACCCTTACCGGGGTTCGTGTAGACGATGGCGGTGTTGGTGGCCGAGAAGTCGTAGTTGCGGCCAAAGACCCGGTCGCCGCTCTGGGTGTCTGCGGTAAAGGCCGAGCAGGCGATGGTGCTGGTCTTGATGTTCATGGGGATGATGCCCTTGGTGATGCTCTGGGTGATGAAGGAGATGAGCTCAGAGTCAGTGGATGCGCCGCCCTGGGCCAGGAAATCGTCAAAGTAGTAGCCGCCCGAGACGTTGAGCTGGTAAACTGCACCGTCGCGGTGGGCTTCGTCGCGGTCAGAGAGCTTTTTGAGGGACGAGAGGGTGGCCAGCTCGTTGTGCCAGAGGGCGAACACGGCAACGGCCAGTGCGATGACCAGCGCCGCCAGCACGCAGGCGAGGCGCTTGAGGACTTTGGAGAGAGAGTGATGCTTCATGGGACCTCCTGAAAAAGTCAAAAGAATATAGATAAAATACTTGAATATTCTATCACGACTTCTGTCGTGTTACAAGACTTTTAGAGATTTGGCCGGAAAACAAAAACAGGCGCTGAAGGACAGCGCCTGTTCTGAGAGAGACTTAACCAAACAGTTTTTTCGTATTGTGCATATACACCGACAGCACCAGCCCCACGCAGATATACAGCATCAGCACCGAGCTGCCGCCCGCCGAGTAGAAGGGCAGGGTGACGCCGATGACCGGCAAAAGGCGGAGGTTCATGCCGACGTTGACGAATATCTGGGCCATGAACGCGCCGCCGATGCCGGCGCAGATGAAGGAGCCCAGCATATCCTCGCTGCACGCTCCGGTGGCGAAGGTCTTGATGATGATGGCCAGCAGCACGCCCAGCACCACGCAGCAGCCCACGAAGCCCGCCGCGTTGCCGATCCAGCTGAAGATGAAGTCATTGTGGGCGTTGGGGACGCTGTAGTAGCGGCCGCCGAAGAAGCCGTTGCCGAAGATGCCGCCCGAGCCGATGGCGATCTCGCCCCGCTGCTGCTGGTAGACAATGTTCTTCCAGATCGTCTCGCTGGGCGCCCAGCCCGTCTCGTTGTTGGGGTCGATGACCGCAAGGATGCGGTACCACTGGTAGCCCTTGCCGATCTTGTCGCTGAAGAAGGCGAAGGCCACCGCTGCCGCCGCTGCGAGGGCAGCGAAGGCCCCGATGATATACTTCCAGCTCAGCCCGGCGGCAAAGAGCATACAGCAGCCGATGATGCCGTAGATGATGGCCGTACCGTCGTCACCCTGAATGTGGATGATGCCGATCGGCACGAAGAGATGGAGCAGCAGCTTGCCCAGCTCTTTCGGCTCGTTGAGGCGGCTGCGGACATTGTTCAGATGCATGGCGAAGGTAAGGATGAAGCTTATCTTTGCCAGCTCGGTAGGCTGGAAGGTGAAACCGCCCAGTTTGTACCAGGAATAGTTGTCGGTGTCGCCCGCGTTGTAGCCGATGGTCAGCGGGCCGAGGGTCACGTTGCGGATGACCAGCGTGGGCAGCACGAGGCCCCATGTGAGCACTACATGGACGGGCCAGACATTGACGAGGCTGCGGTAGTCGATGTTGGACAGAAGGATGGCCACCAGGATGCCGATGGCCGCTGCACCCGCCTGCACCACGGCCCGGCGGTAGTCGCCGATGCCGGTGATCTGGCCGGTGAGCTCATCCACGGCAAAGCCGCTGCCCTGTTTCGCCGCCCACGACGACAGCGCCAGCACCGCCATCGCGCTGCTGAACAGGCAGAGCAGCAGGTACATTTTGTCTGTCCGTTTCCAATATCGCTGAATGCTTTCCAAAAAAGCACCACCTTTCTGTATCTTGAAACCCCGCCTCACAGCTGGGTATGATCCCCCAATATACCTTATTATACAGCAGGGGAGAGAGGCGCGCAAGATGGCCGGTTGTGACAGCTTTGCAAAATCGGCGCAGAACGCTTGACAAAGGCCGATATGCCCTCTAAAATGAAACGTACCGGGGCGGTAAATGGCCGGTCCCCGGCGTTCTTGGAGGAACAGTTTTTACATGAAGGAACAACGCCATCGAATTTTGTGCGCGGTCTGCGCACTGGCACTGGTGCTGACGGCTGTGCTGGCTCCCGCCGCATGGGCGGCAGACGGAGCGGGCGAGGTGCAGGATACGGCAAAGCCCACCCTCACCACCGACGATGCCGCCGAGATGCAGCAGGCAGACGCCGCTGTGACGGCCCTGACCGGCAGCGACGAATACGAGCAGATGTCCCGGGAAGAACGGCTCACCTCAGCTCTTGCGGAGCTGGATGAGCTGGCCCGGAAGGGGCTGGTGCGCCGGGACTCCATCCGCACCGACGAGGAGAACGGGATCGTCAGCTTTACCTACCGCTGCGGCGTGTTGGGCGGCATCCTGCTCACTCTGCCCGACGAGCTGGACGAGATGACCTTTGACGCCGGAGACAACGGCCTGCGCGCCCCGAGGGACATTGCTCAATGCACTCCCCGCACCGCCGAGATGCCCCTGACCGACGATGTCCGGCAGGCTGCGGAGGCCCGGCAGTACCGGGAGAACGCTCTGCCTGAGACGATCGGCCGTGCCGCCATTTATTATGCCTTCGATAATACGGTGAACAGCTCCCGCTTTCCGTATTATTCCTATATGCAGGGCTTCTGGGAAGGCATGGGCCTGCGCACGACGATGAACACCCGGGTGACCCTGTCGGACCTGCGCCGGATGAACAAATACGATCTGTGCATCCTGAGCGCCCACGGCGCCTACTATACTTACAGCTACGGTACGTTCCGGAAGCACACCCGGACCGAGCCCATCATCCTGCTGACAGAAGCGTCCACGCTGTATAAAGACATCATCTACGGCTTTGACCTGCTGGCTCACCGCATCATCAAGCTCAACGGCCTTTACTGCGTCACGGCGGATTTCTTCCGCAATGCGTACCGCTCGGGCCAGCTCAGCAATACCATCATCTACTCCGAGACCTGTGAGTTCCTGGGCGTCACGAACAGCGTGGATGAGTCGATGGCCGAAGCGCTGCTGGCGGGCGGCGCACGGACTGTGCTGGGCTATGTGAACAACGTCTACACGGTCTACTCCCGCAGTATGCTCTGGGATACTGTCAACCATCTTGCGATGGGACAGACCATCGGCAGGGCGCTGGCCCACGCGAAGGATACCTACGGCGAGAACGACATCATCTGGTATACGGAGCAGGGCGGACGCCGCCCCCACGCCGCCGCAGCGTATCTGGTGCTCTACGGTGACGAGAACGCCCGGCTGAATGTGCCGGAAAACTTCTCGCTCGAGGAACGCGCGGAGGCTGCGGAAGATATGCTGGCCGATGTGCTCGAAAGCGCGGCCTGAGCGTTGCACTTTTGACAGAAATAGTTTATACTAAGGGACGGCAGAACAGGACGGCAGGACTCTGCCGTCCCTTTTTTATAGAAACGCGTATGAGGTAGGATACCCATGTCTGAATTTATCACCCACTCCCGCGAGGAGACGGTGGCACTGGGGGCGCAGGTAGCGCAGCATCTTGCGCCCGGGGCGCTCATCGCCTTTACCGGCGGGCTTGGCGCGGGCAAGACGGCCTTCTGCGAGGGCATTGCCAGAGGTCTCGGCTGCACTGACCCGGTCAGCAGCCCGACCTTCGCCATCGTGAATTATTACCGCGGGCCGCGGCCCTTCGCGCACTTTGATCTATACCGCATCTCCACGGAGAACGATTTGTGCGCGGCAGGGTTCTACGACTATCTGGATGAGGGCGCTGTGGTGGCGGCAGAGTGGAGCGAGAACTTCGCCGACCTGCTGGCGCTGGAAGACCCCATCCACATCAACATCGAGCGGGTGGACGACACCACCCGCCGCATCACCATCGAGGGGGTGGAAGTATGAACATCTTAGCCGTGGATACGGCGGGCAAGACCGTGGGCGTGGCCCTGCTGCAGGACGACCGCCTGCTCTACGAGTGCTATCTCGACGCGGGCATGACCCACAGCGAGACCCTGATGCCCCTCATCGACAACTGTCTCAAGCTCTGCGGCATGGGCTGCAAGGACATCGACCTCTACGGCGTCAATGCCGGCCCCGGCAGCTTTACCGGCCTGCGCATCGGGCTGGCGGCGGTGAAGGGTCTGGCCTTCCCCCGGGAGACGCTCTGCGCCCCGGTGTCCACGCTGGAAGCGCTGGCGGCGGCCCACACCGGCTGCGGCACCGTGCTCTGTGCGCTGGATGCCCGCCGTGCGCAGGTGTACAGCGCGGCTTTCGACCTTGAGACCCACGAGCGTCTGATGGACGACGATGCCCGTGCCGTGGCCGACCTGGCCGAGTTTGTAGAAAATTGCAAAAAGCCTCTGTTTTTTGTTGGTGATGGCGCAGCTCTGTGCTATAATAAATATGGCAATGTCCCGGGCGTGCTCTGTGTACCGCCGGCTCTCCGCAATGGCCGTGCCGCTGCGGTGGCCTATGTGGCAAAGCAGATGGCTCAGCGGGGCGAAGCCGTCCTGCCCGAGGCTCTGCTGCCGGATTATCACCGGCTGAGCCAGGCCGAGCGGGAGCAGGCCGAGCGTCTGGCCGCAGAAGCTGCCCGTACCGAAATACCGGAAGATACTGCAAAGGGAAAGGATCAACACCAATGACGAAACCCATCGCACTTGCCGCCGACCACGGCGGATTTGAACTGAAAGAGGCCGTCAAGGCCCATCTGGACGAGCTGGGGCTGGAGTACATCGACTTCGGCACCCACAGCACCGCCAGCGTGGACTACCCTGACATGGCTCTGCCTGCCTGCGACGCCGTGGTGAGCGGCCAGTGCAGCAAGGCGCTGCTGTTCTGCGGCACCGGTGTGGGCATCAGCATGGCCGCAAATAAGGTCAAGGGCATCCGTGCCTGCTGCTGCTCTGACAGCTTCAGCTGCGAGTATACCCGCCGCCACAACGACGCCAACGCCCTGTGCATGGGCGGCCGCGTCGTCGGCCCCGGCCTCGCCTGCCAGCTGGTGGACATCTTCCTCAACACCGAGTTCGAGGGCGGCCGCCACGAGAAGCGCATCGCAAAGCTGATGGCGATCGAAAACCGGTAACCTCTCCGTCAGCGCTGCCGCGCCGCCACCTCTCCTATCGAGGAGAGGCCTTGGCATTCCGTAAAGCTTTCCCTCTTCGCCAGAGGCTCCCCTCGGTAGGGGATTATGACCCCTATGATCGTTGAGCATCCGCTGCTGCAGCACAAACTGAGCATTCTGCGCAACAAGCAGACCGGCACCAAGGAGTTCCGTGACCTCGTGGGCGAGATCGCCACTCTGCTGTGCTATGAGGCTACCCGTGACCTGCCTCTGGAAGAGGTGGAGATCGAGACGCCCATCACCATGGCAAAGACCAAGGTGCTGGCAGGCCGCAAGCTGGCTCTGGTGCCGATCCTCCGCGCCGGCATGGGTATGCTGGATGGTATGCTGACCCTGCTGCCCGCCGCTAAAGTCGGCTTCATCGGCCTGTACCGCGACGAGGAGACCCTGCAGCCCGTGGAGTATTTCTGCAAGCTGCCGAAGGACATCGCCGAGCGCGACGTTCTGGTGCTTGACCCGATGCTGGCTACCGGCGGCAGCGCCATCGACGCCATCACCCAGATCAAGAAGCACGGCGCAAAGCACATCAAGTTCATCGGCCTCATCGCTGCTCCGGAAGGCATCAAGGCCCTGCACGAGGCACACCCCGATGTGGACATCTACCTCGGCGCACAGGACGACCACCTGAACGAGAACGGCTACATCGTCCCCGGCTTGGGCGACGCAGGCGACCGTATCTACGGCACCAAGTAAATCTCTGTATAATGGAAAAGTGCTCTGCCGACCGGCAGAGCACTTTTTGCGTCTTGAAGCTTATTTTCTGCGTTTCAGGATCTCATCCAGAATGGCATCCGCTACATCATCCTTGCTCATCAGGGGCAGCTCGCGGGCGCCGTCCGGCGTGATGAAGGTGACAACATTGGTATCCACGCCAAACCCGGCACCGGCGACCTTCAGATTGTTGGCCACCACCATGTCGAGGTTCTTTTTCTCGAGCTTGGCCGAGGAGTTGGCCAGCATGTCCCGCGTTTCCATCGAGAAGCCGCAGAGGAACTGCCCCTTCTTTTTGGGGCCGATGGTGCCGAGGATGTCGGGCGTCCGCTCCACGGCGATGGAGAGGTCGCCGTCCTTCTTCTTGATCTTGTCGTCGGCCACGGCGGCGGGGCGGTAATCGGCCACGGCAGCGGCCATGACCAGAACGTCCATCTCGTCGAAGCGGCTGGTCACGGCCTCGTACATCTGCTGGGCTGTCGTGATGGGGACATCCTCGGTGAACCGCACCGGCTGCAGGGCCGTCGGGCCGTGGATGAGGGTGACTTCGGCACCCCGCATCACGGCGGCACGGGCCACGGCATAGCCCATCTTGCCGGTGGAGTGGTTGGTCAGGTAGCGCACAGGGTCCAGCGGCTCCTGAGTGGGGCCGGCCGTGACGGCAATGCGCAGGCCGGCGAGGTCTTTCGGCTTTGCGATGGCGCGGAAGATGTAGTCCAGCAGGACATCCTCTTTCGGCAGGCGTCCGCTGCCCACGTCCTTGCAGGCCAGCACGCCGCTCTCGGAGGGGATGACCGTGAAGCCGTACTTTTCCAGTGTGGCGATGTTGTCCTGGGTGATGGGGTTCTCCAGCATCCCGGTGTTCATGGCAGGGGAGACGAGCTTGGGACACTTGGCCGCGAGAACGACGGTGGTGAGCATATCGTCGGCGATGCCGTGGGCCATCTTGGCAATGACGTTGGCGGTGGCCGGGGCCACGAGGATGACGTCGGCCTTCTTTGCCAGCGAGATATGGGTGACTTCGAACTTGAAATCCCGGTCGAAGGTGTCCACCATGCACTTGTGGCCCGTCAGGGTCTCGAACGTGATAGGGGTGATGAACTGGGTGGCGTTTTTGGTCATGATGACCTCCACGTCGGCCCCCAGCTTGCGCAGTGCGCTGGCCACGTTGGCCATTTTATAGGCGGCAATGCCGCCGCTGACGCCCAGAAGGACGCATTTTCCCTTCAGATCCATCCAAAATACCTCCTATAAATAGGGATAATATAACTACAGTATAATGCAAAACGGCCCAGAGCACAACAAAATCTTTGATGGGGGTTGTATCTTGGCCCAAAATGCGGTAAAATATAGCTTGACTTATACAAAAAAGCTCTCCGTCAGCGCTGGCGCACACAAGCCTCTCCCTTTGGGAGAGGTGTCACCGAAGGTGACGGAGAGGGCAAGGACGCTGACAGGAAACCGCAGACACGGCGACAGCATCGCTCTGACAAAGAGGCTGCTTATCGCTGGGTAAGAGTCCTGTCGTACTGGCCTTGCCCTCTCAGGCGCTTCGCGCCAGCTCCCCCAGAGGGGGGAGCCTTTTGCGGAGAGGTTCGACCCTGCGAGGAACTGAATTATGATTTTAGCCATTGATATAGGCAACACCACCGTCGCCCTCGGGGGCATCCGGGACGGACGTGTATGCTTTGTGGCCCACATGGACACGGTGCGCACCCGCACAGCGGCGGAGTACCGTGCCGAGATGGAAAAGGTGTTCTCTCATCGGAGACACCCGGAAAAACCCATCCGCTTCGAGGGCGCTGTCCTCACCAGCGTCGTCCCCCAGATCACGGGGGCGCTGGCCGAGTGCGCCCGCCACTACACCGGCAAAAAGCCGGTCATCGTTTCGCCCGACATCCGCACCGGCCTCACGATGGGGGTGCCTGACCCCCACGCCGTCGGCAAAGACCGCCTTGTGGATGCGGCCTACGCGGCGGCGAACTTCCCCCTGCCGGTGGTCACGGTAGACCTCGGCACCGCCACCACGTTCAACGTGGTGGATGAGAATAAGGTCTTCCGGGGCGGCGTCATCTGCCCCGGACTTTCCACTGGTCTGCGGGCGCTGGGGGAGCGGTGCGCCCAGCTGCCGCAGGTACATCTTTCTTCGCCCAAAAGCGCGATCGGCGTCGATACCGAGAAGTGTATGCTCTCCGGCTCTGTGCTGGGGACGGCTGTCCTGCTGGACGGCATCACGCAGCGCATCGAGGAAGAACTGGGCCGTCCGGCCACGCTGGTGGTCACGGGCGGTCTGGCAAAGTATGTCATCCCGCTCTGCCGTCACCCGCTCACCTATGACCCCGAGCTGCTGCTGAAGGGACTGGCTCTCCTTTACCAGCTCAATGCGCCGCAGCATGAGCGTCACCACGAGCCGCGCAGCGACGGTGAGCACCGCCGTCCCCGCCCGGCAGGCAGACGCCCTTACAACAACGGCAGCAGCCCCCGCCGCCGCAGCCACAATAACCGCCGTCCCCGCCGGGACGATGAGGCCAAAGCGGGCTGAGCCCTGAAAGGAGAGACCTTATGATGAAATTAGGCATTCTCGGCGCAGGCATGATCGTCCGGGAGTTCCTGCCCTGGCTCACCGGGCCGGAAAGCCCCTTCAAGGTCGAGGCTCTTTGCAGCACGGAGCGGAGCGCCGGTGCAGCACAGGCCCTCTGCGACCAGTATGGTGTGCCGCGCCACACCACCAGCTACGACGAACTGCTGAGCTGGGTGGACGTTGTGTATATCGCCGTACCGAATATCCTGCACGTAAAATATACCCGTGCCGCTCTGGAAGCGGGCCGCCACGTCATCGTCGAAAAGCCGATGGCCCCCACGGCGGCGCTGGCCGAAGAGCTGGCCGAGCTGGCCCGGAGCAAAAAGCTCTTCCTCTTCGAGGCTGTCACCACGCAGTATCAGGACAACTACGCCAAGATCCGTGAGGTGCTGCCCAAGGTGGGTGCCGTCACGATGGTGCAGTGTAATTTCAGCCAGTATTCCAGCCGGTATCATGATTTCTGCGCCGGCAAGGTCTGGCCGTCCTTTGACCCGGCCTGCGCCGGCGGTGCGCTGATGGACCTGGGCGTCTACAATGTCAGCTATGTGGTGGGCCTCTTCGGCTCGCCCAACAAGGTCCACTATGCGGCCAACATCACCCGGGGTATCGACACCAGCGGCGTGCTGACGATGGAGTATCGCAGCTTCAAGGCCGTGAGCATCAATGCCAAGGACAGCAGTTCCCCGGCCCGGTACATCATTCAGGGTACCAAGGGGTATCTGCTCCAGAAATCCACCGCCAACTTCTGCGGCGGCGTCACCTTCCACCCCTATAAGGGCAAGGAAGAGCACTTCAACCTCAGCGCAGGCCGTCCCCGGCAGGCGGCGGAGTTCCACGCCTTTGCCCGCGCCATCGAGAGCGAGGATATGGAGCTTTGCAGCCGGATGCTGGACACCTCGGTGGCCGTCAGCCGTGTGCTGGAAACGGCCCGCCGCGATGCGGGCATCCGCTTCACTACGGATCTATAATGCTATCCCCGGGAGTTCCCTGACAAAACATCCCGTATATTTCAGACCGTATTCTACAAAAGACCCCGTGTATTTCACGGGCAGGTTTGCGCCGTATCCGACGATTCAGGGCGGAACGGCAGCAAGGAGGAAAACTGAATTATGAAAAAGAATGACATTCGCACCCTCACCCGGCTGGCACTGCTGGTCGCCATTGAGCTGGTCATGAAGGCCGTCGGCCTGGGCAGTGTCCCTGTAGGCCCGCTTTACATGAGCTTTTTGACCCTGCCAATCGCCGTGGGTGCCATTACCATGGGTCCCGCTGCAGGCGCTATCCTCGGCGGCGTGTTCGGCGCCGTGAGCTTCTATGACGCCGTCACCGGCGCTTCCGCCATGACCGGTGCGCTGTTCCAGGTCAGCCCCGTCAACACCTTCATCCTCTGTGTGGGTATGCGTGTGCTGATGGGCGTGTGCGTCGGCCTTATCTTCAACGCTGTCAAGAATTTCGATAAGCCCGGTACCTGGAGCTACCTTGTCAGCGCCATGTGCGCCCCGGCCCTCAACACCCTGTTCTTCATGGGCTACATCGTGCTGGCCTTCTACGGCTGCGATTACGTCCAGAACCTCGTGTCCGTCAAGGGCGCAGCCAACCCCCTGATGTTCGTCGTCCTGCTGGTCGGCGTGCAGGGCGTGGCCGAGTTCCTTGTCTCCGGCATCCTGGGCGGCATCGTCGCCCGCGCTGTCCACAAGTTTTTGAAGTAACAGGCGGTGTCGGTCAGGGACATCCGCTGATATAAAGTTTACAAGCCCCTCCCCCGGCAAAAATGCTGAGGGAGGGGCTTTTGTGTTGATTTTAGCCTACTGGTGCGGTATACTTATCATACTTTATTCAAAAGAAGGAGGCGGCGGAAAATGCCCATCGGCCCCAGCAGACCCCTGAATTTAGCAAAGCCGGAGTCCATCGACATCCGGCAGGCCGCGCGGTATTTCGGCGCGCGGGGCGAGGCTGACGGCGCTACCCTCACCCTTCTGGAAAAGTGTGCTGCGCCCCTTCTCGCCGCCGCCACGCCCCGGGCCGTCTGGCTCGAGGCCGACGTGGAGAGCCTCACGCGGGCCGGTATTTTGAAGGGGGAGGACATCTTCCGGCATCTGGAAGGGTGCAGTGAGGCCCTGCTTCTGGCCGTGACGGTCGGCCCCGGCGTGGACGGACAGATACGCCGGGCCGGTGTGGGCGACATCGCCGCCGGTGTGGCGTCGGACGCCATCGGCTCTGTGCTGGCCGAACAGGCTGCGGACGCCGCCGAGGCCGAGCTGCGGCAGTGGGCCGCAGAGCAGGACAAGTACCTCACGGGCCGTTTCTCGCCGGGCTACGGCGACTGGCCCATCGGGGTGCAGCCGCTGGTGGCGGCGGCACTGGACACTGCCCGCCGGGCCGGGCTCTGCGTGACCGAAAATGACCTGATGACGCCCCGCAAGAGCGTGACCGCTCTGCTGGGCCTGAGCGACCACCCGGTGAAAGGACGTCTTGCCGGGTGCGGACACTGCGTGCTGAACACGCGGTGCGAATATAGAAAGAGGGGCAAGACCTGTGCAAGCGAATGAACTGTTTACCCAGCCGAATACCATCCTCCTCGACGGCGGCATGGGGACCATGCTGCAGGCGGCGGGCCTGAAACTGGGCGCACGGCCTGAGGAACTGAACATCACCGACCCGCAGCTCATCGAGAGCATCCACAGCCGGTACGCCGCCGCAGGCAGCCGCATCATCAATGCCAACACCTTCGGCGCGTCGGCCCATAAGCTGGCGGGCAGCGAATACACGCTGGAAGAGATCATTGCGGCGGGCATCGCCAACTGCAAGCGGGCCTGCGCCCCCTACGGCGCACTGGCCGCGCTGGACGTCGGCCCGCTGGGCGAACTGCTGGAGCCCAACGGCACGCTGGCCTTTGAAGACGCTGTGGCCGAGTATGGCCGCATCGTCCGGGCGGGCGTCGCCGCCGGGGCCGATCTCGTCTTTTTTGAGACCTTCACCGACCTGTACGAGCTGAAAGCCGCCCTGCTGGCCGCGAAAGAGAACTGCGGCCTGCCCATCCTCGCCAGCATGAGCTTTGAGGCAGGCGGGCGCACCTTCACCGGCTGCACCGTCGAGAGCTTCGCCGTCACGGCCCGGGGCCTCGGGGCCAACGCCGTGGGCATCAACTGCTCCCTCGGCCCGAAAGAAATTTTCCCCATGGCGAAGCGGCTGGCCGAGGCTCTGCCCGGCGATTTCCCGGTCTTTGTCAAGCCGAATGCGGGCCTGCCCCGCGCCGACGGCAGCGGCTACGACATCACGCCCCAGCTCTTTGCCATGGAGATGAAGCCCTACCGCGATCTGAAGCTCTTTGCGGCGGGCGGCTGCTGCGGCACCACCCCCGATTTCATCAAGCTGCTGAACGGCGTCTTCGCCGACTGCAAGCCGGGCCGCCCCGCCCACGCCATGCCCTCGGTGCTCTGCTCGCCGATGGACTTCGTCACCGTGGACGGCATCACCGTGGTGGGCGAGCGCATCAACCCCACCGGCAAAAAGCGGTTCCAGCAGGCCCTGCGCGAGGGCGACATGAACTACATCCTCGAGCAGGCCGTCAGCCAGTCCGAGGCCGGTGCGCAGGTGCTGGACGTCAATGTGGGCGCGCCCGGCGTGGACGAGCCCGCCGTCATGGAGCAGGTGGTGAAGGCGTTGCAGAGTGTCGTCAGCCTGCCCTTGCAGCTGGATTCCTCCCACGCAGACGCCCTCGAGCGGGGCCTGCGGGTCTACAACGGCAAGCCCATCGTCAACTCGGTGAACGGCGAGACCGAAGTGCTGGAGCGCGTCCTGCCCCTCTGCAAAAAGTACGGCGCGGCCGTCGTCGGCCTCGCCATCGACGAGCGGGGCATCCAGCCCAGCGCCGACGCCCGGTTTGAGATCGCAAAACGGGTGGTGGACGCGGCGCTGGCCCACGGCATCCCCCGGGAAGATATTTATATCGACTGCCTGACCCTCACCGCCAGCGCCCAGCAGCAGGACGTTCTGGCCACTGTGGAGGCGCTGGCCCGCTGCAAGAAGGAACTGGGCGTCCGCACCATCCTCGGCGTGTCCAACATCAGCTTCGGCCTGCCCTGCCGCCCCTATCTGAACACCACTTTCCTCACCATGGCCATGTACGCGGGCCTCGACCTCGCCATCATGAATCCTTCCAGCGAAGAGATGATGGCGGCGGTCTACTCTTACAACGTCCTCACCAACCGCGACAAGCAGAGCATGGCCTACATCGCCCGCTATGCCGATAAAGTCCCTGCCAGCGCCGCGTTGAAGCAGGCCCAGACGGCCCAGGCGTCTCAGACGTCAAACACCCCGGCGGAGGCGGATGCAGCTCACAGCGGCCCTTTTGCCGCGCTGATGCAGGCGGTGGAAAAGGGCCTCAAGGGGGAAGCCGCCGCCCGCACCCACACCCTGCTGGACGAAAACGAGCCCCTGACGCTGGTGGACGAGGCCCTCATCCCGGCGCTGGACGTCGTGGGTGAAAAGTACGAGAAGGGCAAGCTCTTCCTGCCCCAGCTGTTACAGGCCGCCAGCGCCGCACAGGCCGCCTTTGAAGAGATCAAGACTGCCATCGCCAAGCGTGGCGGGGCCGGGGCCAGCAAGGGCCGCATCGTCCTCGCCACCGTCAAGGGCGATGTCCACGACATCGGCAAGAACATCGTCCGCGTCATCCTCGAGAACTACGGCTTCGAGGTCATCGACCTTGGCCGCGATGTGCCGGTGGAGACGGTGGTGGACACTGTCCGGGAGAAGGATGTCCACCTCGTGGGGCTCTCGGCCCTGATGACCACCACCCTCAAGAGCATGGAGGAGACCATCGCAGCCCTCCATGCGGCAAAGCTCGACTGCAAGGTGATGGTGGGCGGCGCTGTCCTAACGCCCGAGTACGCCGAGAAGATCGGCGCGGACTGGTACGCCAGGGACGCCAAGCAGAGCGCCGATATTGCCAAGAAATTCTTCGGTGAGTCATAAAAACAGAGCAAGAGCCGGTGCATCTGCACCGGCTCTTTTGGCGTTTACTTATGATCCACCAGCGCCATGATGCGCGCCGGCAGGGCGGAGAGGAAGGCCGGGGCGTCGGGTTCGGCCACGGAGAGGGTCGTCTTGCTCACCTTCCACCACAGACGGGTGGTGCCGTCCGGCAGCTGAAAGATGAGGTTCCAGTCGAAGGGATTTTCGCTGGCCGAGAGAAGCTCCACCGGCAGGGCGTTCTCTGCGCCCGGGGCGCAGGGGGCGAAGTCGTGGGCGCGGATGCTCACGGCGGTGCAGCCCTCCGGCACCTCAGCGGCGAGGTGCAGCAGACTCTCACAGCCTGCGAGGCGGACGCTGTGGGCGTCCACCCGGGTGCAGGGCAGGATGTTCTTGCAGCCGGTCAGCCGGGCCGCAGCGGTGCTGCGGGGGTCGGCAAAGACCTCTTTCGTGGTGCCGGTGCGGAGCACCTGCCCGCCGTCCATGACGATCATGTCCCGGCACAGGCGGTAAGCCTCGTCCCGGTTGTGGGTGACAAGGAGAGCCGTGCCGTCGAAACCCGCCAGCAGGCTGCCTACTTCGCCCTCCACCTCCTCGCGGAGGTAGCTGTCCAGCGCGCTGAACGGCTCGTCCAGCATCAAGATCTTCGGCTTGCCCACAAGGATACGGGCCAGCGCGGTGCGCTGCTGCTGTCCGCCGGAAAGCTCTGCCGGGCGGCGGTTGGCCAGTTCTTCCAGCCGCAAGGCCTGCAGCATCCCGGCGCAGCGGGCCTTGCGGGCGGCTTTGTCCCTTTCGGCTTTCAGGCCGCAGAGGATGTTCTGCTCCACGGTCATATTCGGGAAGAGGGCGTAGTTCTGGAAGAGCAGGCCCACGCCCCGCTGCTGGGGCGGCAGGTCGATGTGCTGCTCGCTGTCGAACAGCACCCGCCCGTCCAGCACGATGCGGCCCTTGTCGGGCTTCACGATGCCCGCGATGCAGCGCAGTGTCATGCTTTTGCCGCAGCCCGACGCGCCCAGAATGGCCGTGGCAGTGTTCCCGGCGGTGAAGTCGGAGCGGAGGGTGAAGCCGTTCAGCTTTTTCTCGATATGTACTTCCAGGCTCATGCGCGGCCACCTGCTTTCTGCTTTTTCTCCAGGAGGTTCACAGCCAGCAGCACCACAGCAGAGATGACGATGTCTACCAGCACCCACCGCATGGCACCGGCCTCATCGTTGGTGCGCCAGAGCTGGTACACCGTGGTAGCGATGGTGGCCGTCTTGCCCGGGGTGTAGCCCGCTATCATGCTGGTAGCACCGTACTCGCCCAAGGCCCGGGCAAAGGCCAGCACCGTACCGGCCAGAATGCCCTGACGGCAGCAGGGCATCCGCACCCGCCAGAATATCCACGCGTTGGACTGTCCCAGAGTCTGGGCCGACCAGGCCAGCGTCTCGTCAAAGCTCTCGAAAGCGCCCCGGGCGGTGCGGTACATCAGCGGGAAGGCCACCACGATGGACGCAAAGATGGCGCTGTACCAGTTCATGACCAGCTTGACGCCGAAATGCTCCATGAAGAAGATGCCCAGCGGCCGCTTTGCGCCGAAGAGCAGCAGCAGGAAATAGCCCACCACCGTAGGCGGCAGCACCATGGGCAGGGTGAGCACCGCGTCCAGCACGCCCTTGACGGTGCGGGGCAGCTTTGCGATATAATAAGCGGCAAAAATGCCGAGGAAGAACACTGCTGCGCAGCTGATGAGCGCGATGCGCAGGCTGTTCCAGAGGGGATACCAATCCATAAATGATACCTCGAATGTTGGGGGCCTTAAGGCTCTCCCTTTGGGAGAGCTGGCGAGCGAAGCGAGACTGAGAGGGCAAGCCCGTTGAGACAGTTCCGGTGCACAGCGATAGGTAGACTCTTTATCAGAGCGATACTATCGCCGTGCCTGAGCTTCTCCGTCAGCGTCCTTGCCCTCTCCGTCACCTGCGGTGACACCTCTCCCAAAGGGAGAGGCTTTTGCTCACGGTCAGGCTGACCTTACATCGCCGTAAAGCCCACGCCCTCGAACACGGTGGCGGCACGGTCAGTCTGCAGATAGGCCAGGAACTCCCTGGCGGCCTCGGCGTTGGGAGCAGCCTTCAGCACAGCGGCGGGGTAAATGACCTGACCGCACATCTCGGCGGTGGCCTCGTCCACGGGGGTCAGACCGGCGCTGTAAGCATCGGTGCAGTAGACGACACCGGCGTCAACACTGCCCTCGCTGATCTGGGTGGTGACTTCCTTGACGTTGGAGCCGTAGGTGATGACACCGGCAGCAGCCAGAGCCTCTTCGTCGAGGTCATAGTAAGCGAGGATCTTCTGGGTGTACTGGCCCACAGGCACATCGCTGTTGCCCATGCAGAACAGAATGTCCTGAGCCTTCAGGTGCTCGGCCAGAGCATCAAAGCTGTCGATGCCCTTGTCGCTGCCCTCGGGCACACAGAGGACGACCTTGTTTTCCAGCAGGTCCACACGGGTGGAGGGGTCCACGAAGTCCAGACCGTCGGTGTTTACGTCGGCAGAAGCGGTGATGTCCAGCTGGTTCATCTGCTTCTGACCGGCAGAGAGGAAGAGGTCGCAGTCAGCGCCCTCCTGGATCTGGGTCTTGAGGGTGCCGGAGGAATCAAAGTTGAAGCGGAAGGTGACGCCCGGGTTCTCGGCAGAGTAGTCTTGGGCGATGGCGTTCAGGGTCTCGGTCAGGGAGGCAGCGGCGAAGACGATGAGCTCGACGCTCTCGCCGGCAGCCTCGGAAGCAGCTGCGGAAGAGGCAGTGCTGGAAGCAGAGCCGCCGCAGGCGGTCAGGGCAGCAGCAGCGCCGACTGCGCCGACCACGGACAGAAAGCTGCGGCGGGAAATGAGATCGGTTTTCATGAATTTTCTCCTTCTATAGTGGTTAAAATTCCCTCATATATGTTCACGTCCCGAAACCGGAGCGGGACAGCAATGTTACTTGCGGGCGCACTCGCCGTCCAGACCGGCGGCGATGCGGACGCCGTGCCCGAGGCTGGGCAGGATGTACTCGAGGTTCTCCTTCACGGCTTTCGGGCTGCCCGGCAGGTTGACGATGAGCGTCTTGCCGCGCAATACACTGGCGGCGCGGCTCAGCATCCCGCGGGGGGTGATGGAAAGGCTATGGTACCGCATGGCCTCGGCGATGCCGGGGGCGTTGCGGTCGGCCACGGCATAGGTAGCCTCGGGGGTAATATCCCGGGGCGAGAAGCCGGTGCCGCCGGTGGTCAGGATAAGGTTCACCTGACGGCCATCGGCCAGACGGATGAGCTGTGCTTTCAGCGCCTTGGCCTCGTCGGGCAGGAGCATCGTCTCTTCCACCACATAGCCTGCGGCGGTGAGCATCTCCACGATGAGGGGGCCGCTCTTATCCTCCCGCTCGCCCCGGCTGCCCTTGTCCGAAAGGGTGATGACCGCAGCGCGCAGCGGCGGATCTTCCGGCGGGGGCAGAAGGGTCACTTCGTCGCCGACATGAATCTCGCCGCCCTTCAGCACCCGGGCAAATACGCCCTCCCGGGGCATGATGCACTCGCCGGTCTGCTGCTTGATGACGCAGTCGTTGTGGCACTCCTTGCCGATCTGGGTCATCTCCAGCACCACGTCGCCGATGGCGAAGCGGCTGGTGACGGGCAGGCTGCGGAAGTCGAAGCCCTCGATGACGAGGTTTTCGCCGAAGGCGCCGTAGTCCACCCAGATCTTCTTGCGGAACGCCTCGATTTTTTCGGCGCTGAGCAGGCTCACCTGCCGGTGCCAGTTTCCGCCGTGGGCGTCGCTCACGATGCCCCATTCCGGGGTCAGGACAGCACTTGGCACCTCGGTCTTGACGGTGCCGCGCTTGGGGCTGGTGCAGATCGCCAGAATTTTTCCCATAGTAATTTATCCTCCGATACGGTACATCCCGCGGGTGGCGGGCATGGAATTGTCTCCGAAATGATGTTCCCGGGGTTTCGACCAGATCGTCTCCCGGATGGCCTGTAAAAGCTCCTCGTCGGCTGCGCCGCCCCGCAGCAGGGTGCGCAGGTCGCAGCCCGTCTCGCTGGCAAGGCAGGGGCGCAGAAAGCCCTGACTGGTCAGCCGCACCCGGTTGCAGGAAGCACAGAACTTGCCGTGGACCGCCGCGATGAAGCCCACATCGCCCTTCCAGCCCGGGACGGTGTAGTAGACGGCAGGCCCGTCGCCGAACCCGGCGCTCTGGGCGGCGGGCAGGGGCGAAAACTCCGGCCAGCGGCGGGCAAACCGCTCCCGCAGCTCCGGCCCCGAGATGCAGGGCATGGCCGCGCCGTAGCCGATGGGCATCATCTCGATGAACCGCACCTGTAACGGGCGGCTCTCGGCGAGGGCGGCCAGGTCTTCCAATTCACCCTCGTTCACGCCCACCTGCGGCACACAGTTCAGTTTGACAGGGATGCCGCTGTCGAGGACTGCGTGAATGCCTTCCATCACATGGCCGAACTCGTCCCGGGCCGTGATGCTTTGGAACACCTCGGGGCGCAGAGTGTCGAGGCTGATGTTCACGCTGTCAAGGCCAGCCGCCAGCAGGGCGGGCAGCTGCTGCGCCAGCAGGATGCCGTTTGTGGTCATGGTGACTTTGCGGATGCCGGGGATGGCTTTCAGCCCCGCCACCAGCTGGTCTACGCCCTTGCGCACCAGCGGCTCTCCGCCGGTGACGCGGACGGTATCGACGCCGCACCGGGCAAACAGGGCCGCCAGACGCAGAAACTCTTCGTAGGTGAGCACGGCTTCCCGCTCCAGCTTTTCCACGCCGTCGGGCATACAGTAGCGGCAGCGCAGGTTGCACAGATCGGTGACGGACAGGCGCAGATAGTGGATATTGCGCTGGGCAGAATCAAACATAGCCGCCCTCCGCCCGGATGTAGTGGCCGCTCTTGCCGCCGGTCTTCTCGACGAGATGGATCTCGCCCAGCTCCATGCCCTTATCGACGGCCTTACACATATCGTAGATGGTGAGCAGGGCGGTGGAAACGCCCGTCAGGGCCTCCATCTCCACGCCGGTGACGCCCGCCGTCTTGACGGTGCAGAGCGCCTCCACAGCCTGCCGCTCGGGCAGAAGCTTGAAGTCCACGCTCACTTTCGTCAGCGGCAGCGGATGGCACAGCGGGATGAGCTCGCTGGTGCGCTTGGTGGCCATGATGCCGGCAATGCGGGCCACGCCCAGCACATCGCCTTTCTTCATGGTGCCGCTCTCCACAGCGGCGAATGCCTCGGCGTTCATGGTGATGATGCCGTGGGCGGTGGCCTCCCGGAAGGTGACGGTCTTCTCGCTCACATCCACCATCACGGCGTTGCCGGAGGCATCAAAGTGGGTCAATTTGTTGTCAGTCATAGTTATTTATATTCTGCCCTGTGCAGCAGGGCTCTCTTGTTTTTTGTTTTATGCGTTAAGCTGCCCGTCACGCCAGAGGCTCTCCCTTTAGGAGAGCTGGCGCGTGAGCGCCTGAGAGGGCGAGGATGCTGACGGCGAATCCCAGACATGGCGATAGTATCGCTCAGACAAAGGGTCTGCTTATCGCTGTGTGGCGGCTTTAATGCACCGGGCTTGCCCTCTCCGTCACCTTCGGTGACACCTCTCCCAAAGGGAGAGGCATTGCCGACGTGCCAAAAGTCAGCAATGCCCAAATCCGCAGTTGGGCCAGTGGCACTCGGCGCAGCCAAGGCAGAGACCGCCCTCGCCCAGACGGGCAATATCCTCGGCGGTGATGGCATCGTCGGCCAGCAGACGGGGCAGCAGCAGGTCAAAGATGGTGCGCTTGGCATACATGACGCAGCCGGGCAGACCGCAGACCGGCACACCGTCCAGATAGCTCACGAGGAACATAGCACCCGGCAGCACCGGTGCGCCGTAGGTGACGATGTCCGCGCCGGTGTTCCGGATGGCCAGCGGGGTGCGGTCGTCGGGGTCCACGCTCATGCCGCCGGTGGTGAAGATCAGCTCACAGCCCGCCTCTTTCGCTTCCAGAATGGCGGCGGTGATGCCCGCCGGGTCGTCGTCGCAGACCTTGTGGAAGGTCATCTCACAGCCGTACTCGGCCAGCTTGCCCACGAGGATGGGGGTGAACTTATCCTCGATGCGGCCCTTGAACACCTCGCTGCCGGTGGTGATGACGGCAAACTTCTTGGCCTGCATGGGCAGCACGTTCAGGATAGGCTCACTGCCTGCGGCAGCCTGCATGGCGTCCATCTTCTCCTGCTCGATGACCAGCGGGATGATGCGGGTACCGGCCAGTTTCTGGCCCTTTTTCACGGGCAGGTCACCGTGGATGGTGGCGATCATCATCTGGGGCGTGCGGTTCACGGCCAGCAGGGCTTCGCGGTTGATCTTCAGCAGGCCGTCGCAGTCGGCGATGAGCTCGATCTTGCCCTCCTTCGGCTCGGTGCCGTGGATGTTCTTGCCCGCAGCGGCCTTGTACAGCAGCGCGGCGGCTTCGTCCTCGTGGAGGATGCCGGGCTTTTTCTCCCAGACGTAGAGGTTTTCTTTGCCGATGGAGAGCAGCACGGGGATGTCCTCGGGCTGGATGATATGGCCCTTGCGGAAACGTGCGCCCTTGAACTCACCGGGAATGATCTGGGTAATGTCGTGGCAGAGCACCTGGCCTGCCGCGTCTTCGGTACGAATCAGTTTCATGTCTGTCTTCTCCTTACAGGCCCGGCATCTGGGCAACGAGCCAGTCGGCCAGAGCCTGCGCATCTTCCAATCCAAAATCTGCCCCCGGAATGTCTCCCACCACCGCCAGCGGCTGGAAAGACACCGGTGTGTCCGAAATTTCTTTGCGGACAACTTCGATTTTCGGCCAGCCGCTGTCCTTGAAGCCTTCCAGCAACACCAGATCATAGCCGTGGCGCTCGAACAGCGCCAGCAAGTCCTGCTCCGTCAGGCGGAACATCTCGGTCAGCAGATAGCGCTGGCCGGAGTAGACTGCCACCCCCTCGGCCCCCGCTTCCCGCAGACGGTAGCTGTCGGTGCCGGGGACATCGGGGGTGAAATCATGGCCGTCGTGCTTGATAATGCCCACTTTCAGCCCCCGGCTGCGCAGGGCAGGCAGAAGCTTTTCCAGCAGTGTCGTCTTGCCGCTGTTGTGCAGGCCGCTGACGGCCAGCACCGCCGGGCGCTTGAGTTCGATCTCCTGAGCCAGAGCCTCTTTCTGTTCACTGTACAAAACTGAGCACCTCCACTTCTTCGCCCGGAGTCACCGGGCCGCTGCCCGCAGGCAGTTCAACGAGACAGTTGCAGCCGATCATGGCGGAAAGGCTGCCGGACGAGTGGGCTTCGGCGTTGCCCTCGCCGGGGATGGTCACGCTGCCGCCCATGGCCTTTGCCCGCAGATAGCGGTTCCCCTTGCTGGGCTTCGAGAAGCCCGTGGTCAGGGTGCGGGTGGTGCAGGGAAGAAGGCAGCTTTCCTCACAGCGCCCCGCCGCCCGCAAAAGAGCCGGGACGGCATATTGCTCCAGCGTAGCGGCGGCAGCAAAGGGGTTGCCGGACAGGCAGAACACCAGCTTGCCGCCCACTTTCCCGGCCAGCATGGGGCTTCCGGGCTTCTGGGCCACGCCTGCAAAGAGGATGTCCGCATTCAGCTGTTCCAGCACAGCGGGCAGATAGTCTTTCTGCCCCACCGAGACGCCGCCGCTGGTGATGACAGCATCGCACTCCGCCAGCAGTTCCCGCATCTCACGGGCAATCTCCTCCGGGTCGTCGGAGCAGTGCCGACGTTTTACCGCAAAGCCCAGCTGCCGCAGGCGGGCGGCGTTCTGGACGCCGTTGGCGTCGTAAATTTTGCCGGGCGTCCAAGCCTCGCCCGGAGCTAAAAGCTCGCTTCCGGTGGCCAGTACGCCCACGGTCAGCGTCTTGTAAACGGGGACTTCAGCGTATCCCTGCCCGGCCAGCACACCGAGATGGGCGGAGGAGAGTACCGTACCGGCCTCAGCGATGACGGCACCGGCGGCGATGTCTCCGCCCCGGAATACCACGTTCTGCTGGGGCTTCATGACGGCATAGAGCTGTACCGTCTCCTCGCCGCTGTCAGTCAGCTCCTGCATCAGCACACAGTCTGCGCCCGCGGGCAGGGGTGCGCCGGTCATGATGCGGGCCGCACAGCCAGCAGGCAGGGGCGAAGCGGGGGCATCTCCGGCGTAGAGCTTCATGGTCACGGGCAGGGTGACGGGTGTTTCGCGGCTGGCACCGGCGGCGTCGGCGCTGTGCAGGGCGTAGCCGTCGAAGGGGCTGCGGTCAAAGGGCGGCTGGTCCATCCGGGCCGAAAGCGTCCCGGCGGCAATGCGGCCGCCCGCTTCGTCCAGCGGGACAATCTCCGTCTCCGGCCTCGGCAGAGCCGCAGCGGCATCCAGCACGCGGCGCAGCGCCTCAGGGGGCGCGCAGAAAGGCTGTTTCATAAAAAATCCTCCAAATGCCCGGCCACACCCGGCCTGCTATGGCTCAGGCGGGGCGCAGCGGGGATTCATATAAAAAGACAGGCTGAAAAAAAGCGGAGGCGTCTTGATGAAAAATCAAAACGCCTCCGCAGAATATCCGCACATTCCGGCAAAGGGCAGCTTGCAGACTGCCCTGCCGATGGCTGCTCTCCGCTCCCTGCCGCCCTTGCAGTGGCGGCAGAGCATGGAAAGCCCCTGTGTGGATGGGAGGAGTTCTTTTTTTCAAATTGCAGCGTTTCTTCTGCGGGAAGGCGGCGGGGTTTCCCCCTCCACCCTTGAATGCCGGCTCATATAGCCCTTAGCATTGCGGCGCGGTGTCATGCCCGACGGTTTAGACACCTTTGCTCAAAGAAGCTCGTATACCCTATTTGATTGTGTGGGATGCTTTAGTCGGTCCACTCGTCCACGTCGCTGATGGCTTTTGCGTAGCGGCGGGTGAGGTGCTGGGTGGAGAAGAGGAACCGCTCGTTCTGGTTGTTGGTCAGCTCCTCGATGTCGGCGTACTCCGGCTTGCCCTGCATGGACTGCCACGTCTGCTCGATGGCTTCCTGTGTCAGATCGTAGGGCGAGCGGCGGAAGTAGCGCAGTGGGGTGGCGCTGGGGTAGACGCGGGCGTTGAACCGCACCATCTCGGCCACCATGGCGCAGAGGTCCTTGTCCTCGATGAGCTGCGCGATCATGGCGTAGTTGTCGCTCATGTTGGCGCTGGAGTAGTAATAGGCATCCTTTGCGCCAGTGCGGGACACGATGTCTGCGCACTGGGGGTCTTCCGGCATCTGGGCCAGAAGATCATCGGCGTTTTCTACCTCACTCACCAGCAGGGCGTGGGATGTGACCAGCGCCGCCGCCGAGCGGGAGCGGATGTAACCCGCCAGCTCCTGTGCCGGGGTCAGCTTGGGCAGCTCCGGCGCGGTGACGGTGGGCTGGTCGGCGTAGGGGTCGCCCTCTGCCTCCGGTGCAGCGGCCAGAAAATCCAGCAGCTGGGGCTTTTCGGCGGCGTCCGGTGCAGCCGTTTCTTCAGGTGCGGGCTGTGCCTCGGCCTGCTTTGCGGCCAGAGCATCCGTCTCCTTCTGCACAGCGGCAATGACGTCCTCGCCGAGCTTTGCGGCGCTGCCGTCGAACATACTGCCCGTTTCCTTCAGGCGGCGGGCCGTCTCGCTGGCCGCGTCGATGTCAAAGACCTCGGCCTTCGGCTTCTTTTTCGCGGCCATCTCTGCCTTCTGCAGGTCGAGAATGACCTGCTCAGGGTCGGAGGCGGCGTCCACCGTGGTGGTATAACCGGGTTTGCGTCTGCCAAACAGCATGATAGTTCCTCTCGTTTCTGTGAATTACTGGGCTGCGGCCTCGCTGGCAGCAGTCTCCCCGGCGGGAGTCTGGGCGTAGATGCCGCGTGCTTCCAGATCGTCGGCCATGTCGCCGAGGTCGAACTTCTCCAGCGTCTCGCGGGTCGGCACACCGGTGGTCTTGTCCCAGCCGAAGATGTCATAGAACAGGTCTTTTGCCTTCTCCATGTCGGCGCGGTCCAGCTTGGTGGTGCCTTCCTCGAATGCCTTGAAGTCGGGCTCCTTGTCGAAGACCCAGTCGCAGATGGCGTCGTGCTCCTGACGGAGGTTTGCGCTGCCGCAGTTCTTCTGGAAGCTGATGGCGGTCATGGCGCGCAGCATCTGGGTGATGCGCTCGCCTGCCTCCTGCAGACCGGCCTGGGTGTAGGTCTCGCCGGTGACGGCGGTCATGAAATCTGCCTGCAGGTCCAGATCGCCGTGGTAGGCCCGCTCCTTGGAGGGAGACTGGGTCATGGGCCACATCCAGTTGCAGAGGGTGGCGGAGTCGTGGAAGTTCTTATCGTTGACGCAGTAAGCGGCCAGCTTTGCCTTGTTCTCGTTGATGGGCGTGTAGGCCTTGGCCTTGTCGTAGCAGCCCTCGCCGAAGAAGTCCTCCATGACCTTCTTGGTCACCTCGTAGGGTGCGCCGGAGCCGGTCTCGCAGACGATCTCGTGGATCATGCAGTCTCTATTATACACCAGATTGTACAGCATGCCAACCTGCCATGCCTCTGCGGGGCCGTGGTGGTTGGGGAAGCCGTTGTAGATCAGGTTGGAGTTGGTAGCGCCGTCGTTGCGGTCCAGCCAGCTCTTGGGCAGGCCGAACTTTTCCATCATGGCCAGCGTACCCTTTGCGATGACGGACAGGTCGCCCTCGCCGTAAGCCATGCGGCGGATGAGCTCCACCTCCCAGCGGGGGTCACCGGCCTTTTCCCATGCCCAGGGCAGGGAGTCGTACTCTTCCTCGCTGATGTACTTGGTGGCCTCCTCACGGGGCATCCGCAGGATCCACAGCAGGTCACGGTTCAGGTTGCCGTAGTTGTCCCACAGGCCCATGTCATCGACGGCGTGAGACCATGCCAGGTTGATGACCATGGTGCCGTCGCCCTCGTACTTGAAGTCGTGGACGCCGTCCGGGTAGACGCGGGTGCCGTACAGCACGGGCATACAGGTGTTGGAGTTGTGGGTGGGCAGGTCGTAATCGGCCAGCGGGTCCACATCATACTCGGTGTAGCAGCGGATGGGGCAGGAGGAGCAGCCGCCGTTCTTCACGGTGTACTCCGCAGCCGGTGCGCCGAAGTCGAAGTAGCCCTTGAAGCAGCGCAGCGCGATCTTGTTGATGTCGTTGTAGGGCTGCTCGCCGGTATCCACGGGGCCGCCGGGAGCCTTTTTCCACATACGGCCCGGTGCGCCGGACCAGCGGTTCTTGCCGGAGGTGGCGCTGTACTCGGCCCAGCTCTGGGGCTGTGCGGGGACGTTGTGGTTGTTGTTGCCGCCGATGAGGTTGCCCATCATGTAGTTGGAAAGCTCCAGCACCTTCTTGGGGTCGGCCACCTTGACGCTGCCGGTGCCGCGGATGGCCAGGCCCTTCAGCTTCTTGTTGCCCATGGCAGCGCCCAGACCGGCGCCGCCGGAGTTGCCAAAGCTGGTGTTCAGGGTGGAGTAGTCCACCAGATTCTCACCGGCAGGGCCGATGGAAGCGGTCTCGAACTCACGGCCGTTCTGCTCCACCATCCACTTGTTGGACGCGAACGTACCCTTGCCCCAGATGTCAGAAGCATCCTCGAGGGAGACCTGGTCGTCCTCGATGCGCAGGTAGACGGGCTTTGCGGAGATGCCGGTGATGACGATGCCGTCCCAGCCCGCATACTTCAGCATGGGGCCGATGTGGCCGCCCATGTGGGCGTCGATGATGGAGCTGCCCTTGGACCAGGTGGAGCGGAAGGTGACGTTCATGCGGCCGGAGCAGGGCACGCCGGCACCGGTCAGGGGGCCGACGCCGAAGATGACCTGTGCCTTCTCGTCGTAGGGGTCGAGGTCCATGGGAGCTTCCTCATACATGATGCGGTAGGCCATGCCCATACCGCCGATATACTTATGGTACTTTGCGTCGTCCTGCGTGGTGATCTCGCCGGTGGTCAGGTCAACGCGCAGGATCTTGCCTGTCCAGCCATAACTTTCAGCCATTGTTGTTCCTCCTTACAGGTCCATGTAGGCAGCCTGTGCTGCGCTGGTGACGGCATCCCAGTCCACGATGGACAGAGCGCCGGACGGGCAGCCTGCCACGCAGGCACCGCAGGCGATGCACTTGGACGACTTGCCGGTCTCGGGGTTGACGGTGGGCATATGCCAGGGGCAGGCCTCGTGGCAGGCGCCGCAGCCGATGCACTTGTCGGTGTCCACCACACGGATGCCCTGCTCGTTGGTCGTAATGGCCTTCTGGGGGCAGGCGTTGCCGCAGGCGGGGTCCTCGCACTGGCGGCAGGTATCCGGGAAGTAGACAAAGCAGTTGTCGTTGCCGGACAGCAGGCCGTTGCCGGCACCGTCCAGATTCAGACGGCGCTGGATCTTCACGCGGCTGATGTAAGAGGAGCACACACCATCGTTGGTCAGCGTGCAGTTGATCTCGCAGCGCTGGCAGCCGGTACACAGGTCGGCGTTGACCACCAGCAGGCCCTGGGGCAGCGCCCAGGTAGCCACTGCGCCGCTGTCCACCTGCTTCTGCGAGCAGCCGAAGAGGGACAGCATGGATGCGGAGAGGGTGAGCCCTGCAAGGCTCTTGCCCGAGATCTTCATAAATTGACGGCGGGTCATGTCAGCCGTCAGAAAATCAGTTTTTGCCATAGGTTCCATTCCTCCGTTGAGGTCACTCTGCGCGGAGCACCTCAGTTACATAGAAATACGAGTTGTTGACGATGTTGGTGACGGCGGTCGAGGTGATGGTCGCGCCGGAAAGGGCGTCCACCTCGGTCAGGTCTGCGCTGACAGCGCCGGCACTGGTCTGCCCGGTGGTCAGTTCGGCCTGTGCCAGCTGATAAGCGGCCTGCTTTTCTGCGGACCAGTCCGCATAGGGCAGAGCCTGCTCCTCACCGTCCTGCGCACTCTTGCTCAGACCGGCAGCGTAGAGCTTGCGGCGTGCCACAGCCTCGGCGCTGGTATCCATCGGAGGGATCAGCTCGTCGGCCAGCGGCTCGCCGTTCAGTGCCGAGAGGGTCAGACCTGCTGCGTACATCCTGCGGGTGGCCTCGGCCTCGGGAGAGGTGTCGGACACGTTCCACTGCGCGGGGTCAAAATCCTCCCCAGCAGCGGGCTGCTCCTCCGCCGCACCGGCAGCGGCATAGGCGGCACCGGTAAGGGGATCGGTCACAGTATAGCTTTTGCCTGCCAGCGTAAAGGGAGCTGCGCCCTGATACTGGGACGTGAACTCCGGGTTGACACACTGGCCGCCGAGGCTGTCCGTCTCTGCCTGCGAGAGGATCTCGACAGCGGAAACATTGCCCTCGGCGTCAAGGGTCACGGCAGCCTGCACATCGCTCTGGAAGCCCTTCTGAGAGCCCTCCACGCGATAGCTGCCGTTGTCGAGCTGGTACACTGCGCTGATGCCGTAGGCGGCTGCATCCGCCTCCGACACCGGCAGCAGGGTACCTGCAACCGTGGTGCGCGCGTGCTGCATTGCGATAAGACCTACTGCCATTGCGACTGTCGCAGCGCCCATGGCTGCGTAGCCCGGCAGCCGCTTGCGCCACAGCGGAACGGGCGCAAACGGGTTGGTTGCCTGCTTCATGTTATCACCTGCCTGATTTTTGGTCGTCCGGGAAAACTCCCAAACACGAAAATGACCGCTCTGCCTGCTGCAACAAGCGGAGCGGTCTCTTCGTTAATATATTATCACTCAGGCCGAAAGTAAGTCAACGCGAACCGTAAGCGTTCTTTGTTTTGTAACTTTTATTTTGTACGTTCCTTCAAAGTTAAGGGGTGTTTCCGGCCGCACACGAATTGCAGGCCGTATTCTGCGGCCAGCTCCAGCGACTGGACGGTGGGCATGGTCTTACTCACCAGTGTCGGAACGCCGGCCCGGATGGCTTTGCGCACCATATCCATCGGTACGCGGCCGCTGGTGTAGAGCACGCATTCGCTGAGGGGGACACCGGCCAGAAGCATGCTGCCCACGGCCTTGTCCAGCGCATTGTGGCGCCCGATGTCCTCGCAGGCGCAGAGGATGCGGCCCTCGTGCAGCACAAAGCAGCTGTGGACTGCATGGGTGGCCTGATAAAGCGGAAGGCCCGCGCTCATGGCGGCGGCGAGGGCGTCCACCCACTCCGGCTGCACGTCCAGATGCGGCACCGCGCGCAGCGGCTGCACTTCCACCGGACTGCCCAGCGCGACATTGTCGGTGCAGCAGCTGGAAACCTCCTGTGCCGCTGCGCGGCGGGCCGTCAGCGGGTGGTTCAGGTAGATATTGACTTTCAAGCCTTCCGCGCAGACGGCAATTTGTTCCACTTCCTCTGCGGAGGCGATCCATCCTTCGGTCAGCAGCCGCCCCAGCGCCAGCTGCGGAAGAAGCTGGGGTGTGCATACCACCCGGAAGGCCGGCTGCTCATTTACATAGATAACTGCGGCGTGTTCTGCTGGAATGGCCGCTTCCGTGCCGTCCGGCATCCGTACGGTTTCAAAGGCGGCTGCTGCGCCGAAGAGGTCGTTTATCTGCATGGGGGGCCTTTCTCTGTTCAATGCTGTCCTTCGTACAACCTCTCAGTCTGCTTTGCAGCCAAGGCCGGGTTGCGGCACCCAGCATCCGCAGCGCTTCGCTTGCGTCTTGCTGGCCGCTGCCCCAACAGCGACTCCCTGCTTCCGCCACTGGCGGCGGTCGTCGTTGTTGCCCCTATCAGGGGAGCCTCTGGCGAGCCGGGAAACTCTGAGCTGGACGCTGGAAGCCCAATATGGCGCAAAATGGCGGGCCTCGCTACAGAGGGCAGCAGCTTCTGGACAATGCACCTTGTCAAGCTGCCGTGAATCTAGGCAGCGGAGCACGATTGCTTCCGATAAATCGAGCTTTGTTCGTCCAGCGTGGGCCTGTCGGCTTTGACTGAGAGGTTTTTCCGGGCCAGAGCTCTGTAAAAGCTGCTGTTCAAGTCCTCTTATCCGCTGATAGAAAGTTTCCAAAAGGACTACGGGTAAAAGAAAAACGACAGCCTTTTTGAAAGCTGTCGTTCAAGAGTGCGGATAAGAGGACTTGAACCTCCACCGAGTTGCCCCGATTAGAACCTGAATCTAACGCGTCTGCCAATTCCGCCATGGGGCAGCGGCCCGGCGGGACTATTTACGGAAGAGGGAAACTGCGAATGTTCAACATCATTATCTTTCTCATCGGTGCAGGCATCATGTTCTACATGGCATGGCGGAGCTGGTCGAGACGCCGCAAGCTCATGACCAGGGGCGAAAAGGTCGAGGCCACTGTGGCAGGCACCGTCCGGAGCCGGGACGGCGAAGCCTACCTGTTGGAGTTCACCACTGCTGGCGGCACCCACCGCCTCCATTACCCCAAGTCTGCCAAGGGCAGAGAGCTTGCACAGGGAGCTGTCGTCACCCTTTATTATGACCCCGACGACCCCGCCGAGATGTATGTCGAGGGCGACAAGTCCGTTCTGGGTGCAGAGGTGCTGTATGTGGTGCTGGGCATCGTGCTGCTGGTGCTGATGGTCGGCATCGTCCGCTGAGAGGGGGAGAAGAAAATGAAACTCGAACATTTTGGCATGGCAGAACCCGGTGACTGCCGGGTGGTCTTTTCCGCCGCAGCAGAAGAGCTGGAAGCCGCAGTGCAGGCCGAAAAGGCGGCCCCGGACGCCCCGCAGGACGAGGATGACCTGCTGACGGCGGCGGTCAATCGGGCGATTCTGGAGGGTTTCTCGCCCCTGTTCGCCCAGCTGATGAAAGAAAACGATTTGCAGCCCGTCACCGACCCGGATTTTGAACTTCTGGCGGTCAACCGGGCCGAGGGCTTCCGGGCGGGGGTGCAGTTCTTCTGTCTGCCGCCGCTGGAACTGGGAGAGTACACCGGCTTTACCCAGCCCATCCAGCCCCGGCCCATCCGGGAGCTGACCATCGAGCTTGAAATAAACCGCCGCCACGGTGATGAAGACCGCGCCGCCGACGCCGAGGGCAAGCGCGCCCTCCGCGCCAAGGTGACGCAGGACATCTACGCCCAGCGCTGCCAGCAGGCCCGCGCCGTGGCCGAACAGGCCCTCATCGCCCAGCTGGGTACACACGTCACCGGCCCGCTGCCCAAGCAGCTGGTGGCCGGCAACTACTTTGCCGAGCAGCGCCAGTTCAATCTGCGGATGCAGGCCAACGGCGTCAATTTCGACCAGTACTTAAAGGTGCAGGGCCAGACGGTGGAAGAATTCCGAGCCTGGCTCCACGCCGAGGCCGAGCGCAAACTGCGCAGCCGGATGGGTCTGCTGCTGGTGGCGCAGAAAGAAGGGCTCTGGCCGACGGAAGCCGAGGTGGATGACGAGCTTGCCCACTGGGACGCAAAGCGGGACGGGGAGCACACCTTCGCTTCCAACGACCGCCGCCGCGCCGCCCAGCGCATCGCATCCAGCCGCGCCGCTTCCTTTATTCTGGCCCACTCCACCCTCACACCGCCGCCTGCTGAGGCAACGGTGCTGAAAGCCGAAAACAGGTAAAAAAATAAAACAGAGCAAACAAAAATGGGGCTGTTGCAAAATAGCCCCAACGAAAAAAATGAGATAGACTTCCCCGAAAGGGGGTTATCTATCTCATTTTTTGTTGTAAACTGAGGTTGTGAAAAAACAGATACAACAAGAACGGTATACAGGAAGAAACAGAATACAGTGAAACCCGTCAGAACAAAGCACCTCTCCACTGCATGAAATCATTGAGATACCGCTGCTTTATCCTCTGGCCACGATCTTCTGAGCGCCGCATAGGAAATAAGGAAGTTTGCAAGCCAACCTGCCGGGACTGCAAGCCAAACAAAAGCAATGCCAAAACGCGGTGCACAAATCAAAGCAACAGACAAGCGGATCGCAAGGTTTACCATATTTGCAATAAGAAACGGCCGCATGATTCCAAGTCCGCGAAGAACGCCATCAGTTGCCATCTTGATGCCCATGAAGATGAAAAAGTAACCAAGCCATCTCATATAATCACCGGACACCTGATAGGCCAACGCGGTTCCGTCTTTTCCCAGGAACAACGAGGAGATCTGTGTGTGCAGTGTTTCAATGACCACGAGAGCAAGAACTGCAAAGCATAGATCCAACACCAGTGCAGCATGATAACCTTTTTTGATACGCTCGATTTTCTTTGCGCCAAGATTCTGGGATACAAACGGCGAAACTGCATTGCCGATGGATACGAAGATCAGCGAAAAAACATTTTCTACCCGCATCGTTGCCGCATACCCGGCAAGTGCCTGTGTGCCGAAGGGATTTACCACTGCCTGCACGATCATCATACCGATAGACACTGTGGACTGCTGCAAAACCGATGGCACCGCAATGCGAAGCATGGAATACAGCTCCTGCCGGTCGAACCTGCGAAAGGAGCTCTTGTATTGCCGCATCCGAGACAGAAAGATCAAAAACGAAAACACGGCAGAAATTCCTTGTGCGATCAAGGTCGCAAGGGCTGCACCAAACACCCCCAGACCAAGACCGGCCACCATCCAGAGATCCATAAAAATATTCAGGATAGATGAGAAGATCAGCAGTCCCAACGGAATTTTGGATTCACCGATGGAAGTGAACATGGTGGAAAGAATGTTGTACATGAATAGAAACGGGAAACCCACAAAGTAGACACGCAGATACAATACTGCTTCTTCCAATATATCGGCAGGGGTCTGTAATCCGCTCATCATGAAATGGGAAAAGCAAAAGCCAAAGACACCAAGGACAACGCTTAAGATCAAAAAGCTGATCAGGGACGTTGACACAATGGTTTTCATTCTACCATAATTTTTTGCACCAAAACAGCGGCTTACAAGCACACCTGCGCCCACACCAGCACCAAGCGCCACACAAATAAAAACATTGGTCAGTGCAGCACAAGCACCAACAGCCGCAAGTGCCGAGGAGCCAACAAATTGACCAACGATTATGGAATCGGCCATATTGTATACTTGTTGAAAAAAGCTGCCAAGGATCATCGGCATCGCAAAAACAGTCAGCGCTTTAAGGGGTGGATCTGTAATCAAATATTCATCTTTCGACACGATTATATTCCTTCCAAAAATCGTTTATCGCAAATTTTATCGCAAGTCAAGAAATGAGTGCAGCATTCAAACGGCATCTTTGCGATATGCAATCCACCGCTGCTGCATTAAAAAGTTGAATTGCTATCAGTTGAAGCGTTAAGTCTCCACGCCCTCGAATTGGCTGTTGTAGAGCTTGGCGTAGAAGCCGCCCTGCGCCAGCAGGGCATCGTGGTCGCCCTGCTCCACGATATGGCCGTCCTTCATCACGAGGATGACGTCGGCCTCCCGGATGGTGGAAAGGCGGTGTGCCACGATGAAGCTGGTGCGGCCCTGCATCATCCGGGCAAAGGCTGCCTGGATACGCACCTCGGTGCGGGTGTCGATGGAGGAGGTGGCCTCGTCCAGAATCAGCATCGGGGGCAGACAGAGCATCACGCGGGCGATGCAGAGCAGCTGCTTCTGGCCCTGGCTGATGTTGCCGCCGTCCTCGGCGATGACGGTGTCGTAGCCCTCGGGCAGGCGGCGGATGAAGCTGTCGGCATGGGCTGCCTTGGCCGCTGCCACCACCTCTTCGAGGGTGGCATCCGGCTTGCCGTAGGCGATGTTCTCCCGCACGGTGCCGGCCCGGAGCCAGGTATCCTGCAGCACCATGCCGTAGCTGCCGCGCAGGGAGGCGCGGGTCACGTCCCGGATGTCGGTGCCGGAGACTTTGATGGAGCCGCCGTTGACATCATAGAACCGCATGAGCAGGTTGATGAGGGTGGTCTTGCCGCAGCCGGTGGGGCCGACGATGGCGATGCGCTGGCCGGGCTTGACGTCCAGAGACAGACCCTCGATGAGCGGGCGGTCGGGCAGATAGCGGAAGGAGACGTCCTCGATCTGGACGTGGCCGTCCGGCACGAGCTTTGCGGCGTTCTCCGCTTCGGGGGTCTGGTCTTCAGCGTCCAGCAGCTCGAACACGCGGGCTGCGCAGGCCAGAGCGTTCTGCAGCTCGGTCACGACGCCGGAAATTTCGTTGAAGGGCTTGGTGTACTGGTTGGCGTAGTTCAGGAAGATGCTCAGCTGGCCGATGGTGATGCCTCCGGCTACGGCATAGATCGCGCCCACGAGGCCGACGCCTGCGTAGACGATGTTGTTGACGAAGCGGGTGGCGGGGTTGGTCATGCTGGAGAAGAAGATGGCCTTCAGGCTCACGTTCTGCAGGCGGCCATTCACCTCGTCAAAAGCCTCGAGGCTCTGGGCCTCGTGGCCGAAGGCCTGCACGACCTTCTGCCCCTCTATCATCTCGTTGACAAGGGCAGTCTGCTCGCCGCGCACGGTGCTCTGGCTCTGGAAATACTTGTAGCTGCGCTTTGCGAGAAAGCTGGCCACCACGAGGCTCAGGGGGGTGATGCAGACCACCACCAGCGTGATGGGGACATTCTGCTGCAGCATGAAGAGCAGGGTGCCGAGGATGGTCAGCACACCCGAGAACAGCTGGGTGAAGCCCATCAGCAGGCCGTCCGCGAAGGTATCCACATCGGCCACCATCCGGCTCACGATGTCGCCGGATGGATGGCTGTCGAGGTAAGAGAGGGGAAGGGTCTGGATCTTCCGCATGGCGGCGTTGCGCAGGTCACGGCTGACTGCGAAGGTGATGCGGTTGTTGCAGACGCTCAGCAGCCACTGCGCAAAGGCGGCGACAACCGCCACCACGATGATCTCGTAGATGATGCGCAGCACGCCCGCGAAGTCCACGGCACCTTTGCCCAGCATCATGTCGATGGCACTGCCGCAGAGGATGGGGATATACAGCTGGGCCGCCACGCTCACAGCGGCCACGATGAGGCTGCACACCACGAAGAAGCCGTAGGGCTTGATTTTCTGCAGCACCCGGGTCATGGTGGCCTTCTGCTGTTCAGGGGTCAGCTTGCTTTTTGCTTTTGCACTCATTTCTGCGCATCCCCTTTCTTGAACTGGCTCTCGTAAATTTCCTTGTAGACCGGGCAGCTTTCCAGCAGCTCGGCGTGACGGCCAAGGCCCACCATGCGGCCATCGTCCAGCACGATGATCTGGTCGGCGTGTTGCAGGCTGGCGGCACGCTGGCTGACGATGAAGACGGTCAGATCGCCCGGCAGAGCGGCCAGAGCTTTGCGCAGGGCCGCGTCGGTGGCGTAGTCCAGTGCGCTGGCACTGTCGTCGAGGATGAGGATGTCCGGCTTGCCTACGAGGGCGCGGGCGATGGTCAGACGCTGTTTCTGACCGCCGGAGAGGTTGCGTCCGCCCTGCTCCACCGGCTCGTCGAGGCCGAGGGGCTTGGCTTTCACGAACTCCGCAGCCTGTGCCGTTTCCAGTGCGGCCCAGAGGTCGGCGTCGGAGGCATTCTGGCTGCCCCAGAGCAGGTTGGAGCGGATGGTGCCGCCGAAGAGCTGGGCCTTCTGCATGACCACAGCCACCTTGCCGCGCAGGTCGGCGCGGGGGTACTGCCGGACCGGTCGGCCCATGATCTCCACACTGCCCTCGGTGGCGTCGTAGAAGCGGGGGATGAGGCTGATGAGGCTGGATTTGCCGCTGCCGGTGCCGCCGATGACGCCGATGGTCTGGCCGCGCTTGGCGGTGAAGCTGATGTCAGAGAGGCTGGGTGCGCCTGCGCCCTTGTAGGTCAGGCTCACATGGTCGAAACGGACGGCGTCGCCGGCCTTTTCCGCCGGAACATTGCCGGTGAGCTCAGCCGGGAACTCCATGCCGGGCTTGGTGTCCAGAACCGCCTGCACACGGCCTGCACAGGCCAGAGCCTTGCTCACCTGAACGATGAGGTTGGCCAGCTTGACCAGCTCGACCAGGATCTGGTTCATATAGTTGACCAGCGCGATGACGTCGCCGGAGGCCATGCCGCCGATATTTATCTCGATGCTGCCTACATACAGCAGCGCCACGATGGCAAGGTTGATGATAACGTAGGTCAGCGGGTTCATCAGGGCGGAGATGTGGCCCACGTGGAGCTGCATTTTGGTCAGCAGCTCATTGGCGTCCTCGAAGCGGTCCACCTCGCTCTTTTCCTTGTCGAAGGCGCGGACGACGCGCACGCCGGTCAGGTTTTCGCGGGTGAGGCCCAGAACCCGGTCGAGGCGGGTCTGCACCGACTTATACAGCGGCCGGGTGATGACCATGACGCCGAAGACGACGACGCTCAGCAGCGGGATAGCCACCACGAAGATGAGGGCGGCGCGGAAGTTGACCGTAAAGGCCATGATCATGGCGCCGAGCACCACGAAGGGGCTGCGCAGGAACAGGCGGAGGAAGAGGTTCAATCCGCTCTGCACCTGATTGACGTCGCTGGTCATCCGGGTGATGAGGGTGCTGGTGCCCATGGTGTCCATCTCGGAAAAGCTCAGCGTCTGGATGTGCTCAAACAGCGCATGACGCAGACCGGTGGAATAACCCACGGCGGCTTTGGCCGAGAAGTATTGGGCCGTCAGGCTGCACATGAGGCCGACGATGGCCAGAAGCAGCAGGATGCCGCACCGCACGAGGATGTAGTGGAAATCGTGGGCCGCGATACCCACGTTGACGATGTCGGCCATCACAAGCGGCACGAACAGGTCAAACGTAGCTTCCAGCATCTTGAAAAGCGGTGCAAGCACGCTCTCGCGCTTGTAGTCGCTGAGATAGCGAAGCATTTTGTTCAAGGCTCGATACTCCCTTTCTTTCATACATTTAGTCGAGACGCTCCTTATTATAACGCACTCCCAACAGGAATGCTATGTTTTTGCCGAAGAAAACCGGCTCTGGATGCAGATTTCGGCTCCGGAGATTGAGAAAACCGGAAAATCCTGCTATACTGGAAGGGAATCTCAACGGAAAGAATGGTGGATGCAATGGCAAAAGATGGTGCGGCACGGCTGCGGCTGCGCCCGGTGGGCGCGGCAGACCGCAAAAAGCTGCCGGAATACGGGCCGCTGGGGACGGGCTGTCCGGCGATAGAGCGGGCTGTGGCAGCGCTCTATAAGGGCCAGAACGAGGAGAGCTTCTGGGCGCTGATGAACGCCATCAACTATGCCCTCGAGCTGGACACCAGGGTCCTGGTGCCGCTGGAAGCTGCGTCCGACCAGCCGGATGGGGCCGCCCCGTGGGCGGAGCATCCTGTCCCGGCGGAGAAAGCGAAAGACCTGCAGCCCTGGACTCTGCGCACCCAGAAGGGCCGGTGTTACCTGCCGGTGTTCACTTCCGTGAAGATGGCGGAGGCCGATAAAGGCACGGCCAGCCGCCCCATGGCGGAACGGCTTCTGGCTTCCGCCATGCAGATGGCGCTGGACTCCGACAGCATCGACGGCGTGGTCATCGACCCGTGGACCAGCTCTGCCACGCTGGACTGCTCGCTTTTGAACGGTCTGCTCCACGCCGGCCACGACACCGATGAGCCGGGCGAAGCGGAGCTGCGGGCCGGCAACCATGCCATGGCCGAGGAACGCTGGGACGACGCGATGCACTATTATCAGCTCTCTGCCGAAGAGGGCTGCGCCGAGGGCCTTGCCATGATGGGCGAGATGCTTTACGAGGGCCGGGGCTGCCGCAAGAGCCCTGCACAGGCCCGCAAGTTCTGGAAAAAAGCTGCCGACGCCGGCGATGTGGCCGCATGGGTGGCGCTGGGCGACGATGCCATGGTGCAGGGAAAAGGGGCCGGTGCGGCTCTGCGGGCCTACCGCAAGGCTCAGAAACTCTGCGCCTCCACCCCCGACATCGCCTATATGCCGCAGGTCTGCCTGCGGGTGGCCCAGTATGAGACCCAGTACATCTCCCGCAAAAAGGCGCTGGCTCAGCTGGCTGAGGCGAAGCAGGGCTTCCTCGTCCGCAAAAAAGAGGGGGACGAGACGGCCCAGAGCTGGCTGGACGAGACGGAGGCCGTCATCCGCCAGCTGCTCGAGAGAGAATGAGCGGAAACACAAAATCTTTACAAATGCTCTAAGAAATCGTCATACGGAACCGATATGATATTGAAGGAAAAATATGCGCGTCGCAAAAACAGAGAGGACGACCAGAATGAGCAAAGTGATCGGTATTGACCTTGGCACCACGAACAGCTGCGTGGCAGTGGTGGAGGGCGGCAAGCCCGTCGTCATCACCAACGCAGAGGGAGAGCGCACCACCCCCAGCGTGGTGGCGTTCACCAAAGACGGCGAGCGTCTGGTGGGCGGCGCGGCAAAGCGCCAGCTTGCCACCAACTCCGGCCGGACGGTGTCCAGCATCAAGCGGTATATGGGCAGCGACTACCGCGTCCACATCGACGGCAAAGACCTGACTCCGCAGGAGATCAGCGCCATGATCCTGACCAAGATACGCCGCGACGCCGAGAGCTACTTGGGAGAGCCGGTGACGGAGGCCGTCATCACCGTCCCCGCTTACTTTGACGACAGCCAGCGCAAGGCCACCCAGGATGCGGGCCGCATCGCGGGCCTGAACGTCCTGCGCATCATCAATGAGCCTACCGCCGCCGCTGTGGCCTACGGCCTTGACAACGAAGCGCCCCAGAAGATCCTGGTCTACGATTTGGGCGGCGGCACCTTCGACGTCTCCATCATCGAGATCGAAGACGGCACCTTCACGGTGCTGGCCACCGGCGGCGATACCCGCCTCGGCGGCGACGACTTCGACCAGCGCATCGTGGAATATGCCGTGGCAGAGTTCAAGAAATCGGACCGCATCGACCTCTCCCGCGACCCCGCCGCCATGGGACGCCTGAAAGAAGAGGCCGAAAAGGCCAAGAAAGAGCTGTCCAGCGCCCTCTCGGCCCAGCTCAATCTGCCCTTCATCGCTGTGGGCAAGGACGGCCCCCACCACCTGGATCTGACCATCTCCCGCCCCCAGTTCGAGATGATGACCGGCGACCTGCTGGCACGGACGGTGGCCCCGGTGCAGAACGCACTGCGAGATGCCGGCATCTCGGCTTCGCAGCTGGGCAAAGTCCTTCTCGTGGGCGGCAGCACCCGGATGCCTGCCGTCGAGCGTCAGGTGAAGGAGCTGCTGGGCTGTGAACCGAGCCACAGCCTCAACCCCGACGAATGCGTGGCGATGGGTGCCGCTGTGCAGGGCGGTCTGCTGCAGGGCGGCGGCAAGCTGGCTGGCGCTTCCGGTGCAGCGGCGCAGGGCCTTGTGCTGATGGACGTCACCCCGCTGACCCTCTCCATCGAGACACTGGGCGGCGTGGCGACCCCCCTCATCACCCGCAACAGCATGATCCCCACCCGCAAGAGCCAGATATTCACCACGGCCCGCCCCATGCAGACCAGTGTGGAGATCAACGTCCTGCAGGGGGAGCGGCATTTCGCCCGCGACAATAAGAGCCTCGGCAAGTTCAAGCTGAACGGCATCCGGGCCAGCTTCTCGTCCAAGCCCCAAATCGAAGTTACCTTTGACATTGACGTCAACGGCGTCGTGAAAGTCTCGGCCAAAGACCTCGGCACCGGCCGGGAGCAGAACATCACCATCACCGGCAGCACGAACCTCTCGGAGAATGAGATCCAGCGCGCCATGGCCGACGCCGCCGCCTACGAGGCCGAGGACAGCCGCCGCAAAGAGCGGCTTGACCTCCACAATCAGGCCGAGGTGCTGGCCTACAAGGTGGACGAGGCCCTCTCCAAGTGCAAGAAGGAGCTGGACAAGGAGGAGAAGAACCGCATCAAGGCCGATGTGGCCAACCTCCGCCGCTGCCTGCGGAAGGATAAGCCCGAGAAGATGAACGAGACGGAGGAAGCGAACCTCCGTCAGGCCAAGAGCCAGCTCGAAGCATCCGCAAACCACCTGATGGTGCTCTATGCATCGGAGCAGAGCGAGAACGGCTCGGATAACACCCTCTAAAGAAACGCCGGAAGGCCCGCTGCAAGCGCAGCGGGCCTTTTTGTGTGCGGACAAGCCAAAACCGCCCCGGGCGATGCGGAACGCCCGGGGCGGAAGCGGAAATGGATGGTTCTATTCTTTATAAAAAGCTTACTCTGTGACCTTATGAAGCTTTGTCACACCGCTGTGCGTGGTGTCTTCATAGGTGCCGCTCCAGGTCGCTTTGACCTGGAAGGTCGCCTTAGCAGCCGTTTCACCGGGGAGATATACCTCGATGTACTTGAGTGCCGCAAGGTCGGTCTCGGTGGGGGCGTTCGCTTTCCAGGGATCCTTGGTGTAGAACACTGCCGCCGTGCCAAAATCAAACTTCAGAAGCTCGACATAATACTCCTGCTTGTTTTTGGTGCCGGAGGCTGCACGCACCTCCTTCAGGGTCCCGTTCTCATTCTCATAGTTACAGAAGATCGTAGCGGCCAGCACTTTTTCTACGCTGCCGAAGGTGCCGCCCTCTTTGTAGGTATTGTCTTTATAATTCACCGTATAAAGGCCCGGCTGGATCATGTTGTCGTCTGCATCTTTTCCCTCGCGTTGATTGAGCGCGGTTCGGACGTCCATGGTGATCGCCTCGTGGGTGCCTGCAAAGCAGCGTGCCTTGTTTGCCTGCCCGGCATAAATTTTTGTGCCATCCTTTTCGTTGGTGCATTCCAGCTCATAGGCTTGATAGATATTTCCGGTATACTGAACAAGCCGATAGCTTGCACTGGTATCGAAGGAGATGGTCTCTCCCTCACTGATCACGCTCCCACTTCCGCTGCGTCCCCCGCTGCATCCGCTCAACAGCGTCAGAGACAGTGCCGCAGCCAGAACACCGGCGGCAATTTTTTTGGCCCACATCATATTGCTTCCTCCTGTATCGTTATTTGGCTCCCGCACCCTGCGGGAACTCTAAATAGATTATACCCCCCCCCCATATATTTTTGGCAATAGAATTTCACAAATCGGCATTATTTTTGGCAGATAGTACAGCTTGTTGTTTGAGTTTTTGGCACTTTGACGAAAAAGGACGCCGTCCCGGCTGGGGCGACGTCCTTTTTCGATGCAGCTATGATACAGGCAAAAAGCAGGGG
>PPYE01432564.1_pt1 | contig 49273 bp, 45 predicted proteins | sample 1559881 | NCBI WGS metagenome assembly PPYE01 (sample SAMN08240022, study PRJNA423297) | Human gut metagenome, whole genome shotgun sequencing project.
AATCGTTGAATAAATCTGTATTAGTTGGAATTGTTCATTCGTATATTCCGTATAGAGAAAATTTAATTAATAGTCAAACACAGCAAGTTGTAGAAATACGAAGTGAAAATAGTGGAATTGCATTAATTCATCCAGTTGAATTTATTAGAGAGGTTGTAGATGAAATCGTAAAACCTTTCAATGAGAGGGCTAATCTACAAAACCAAACGGAAGAGAATTGATTGGAGAGATGCAAAATGAAAGGTGTTATCTATGCCCGCTATTCTTCTGATAATCAGAGGGAAGAAAGTATTGAGGGACAATTGAGAGAATGTAAAGAGTATGCAGAGCGCAACGATATTATGATTTTAGGTACTTATATTGACCGGGCTTTATCAGCGAAAACAGATAATCGTCCCGAATTTCAGCACATGATTAAGGACAGCGCAAAGGGCTTATTTGATGTCGTGCTGGTATGGAAGTTAGACCGTTTTGCCCGGAACCGCTATGACAGCGCACGATATAAAAATATTTTGAAGAAGAACGGTGTCAAGGTTATTTCCGCAAGAGAAAATATCTCTGAGGGAAGCGAGGGAATTATACTGGAAGCCATGCTTGAGGGGTATGCGGAATATTACTCTGCCGAACTCTCCGAGAAAGTTATCCGGGGCTTGACCGACAATGCGCTGAAATGCAAATACAACGGTGGCACTGTCCCAATGGGTTATTACATTGACGAACAGCAGTATTATCAAATCGACCCTAAAACCGCCCCGGTAGTATTGGAAATGTTTACGAGATACAGCGAGGGAGCAACTATGCAGGAGCTTGTCAATCTGTTGAACAGCCGGGGGATGCGTTCCATTCGTGGCGGGAAAATCACACTGAATATTATGAACCACCTGTTGAAGAACCGCCGCTATATGGGCGAATACAGCTATCGTGATGTAGTTAAGGAGGACGGTATTCCGGCGATTGTCCCAAAAGATTTATTTGAACGGGTACAGAAACGGCTGGCGAAAAATAAAAAGGCTCCTGCCCGTCACAAAGCAGAGGACGATTATTTGTTGACAACGAAGCTGTATTGCGGGAAATGCGGCTCTTTCATGGTAGGGGAAAGCGGCACAAGCCACACAATGAAAGTACACCGCTATTATCGTTGTGTGAATACCAAGAAAAAGAAACTCTGCGACAAGAAAGCGGTCAAGAAAGACTGGATTGAAGATTTAGTTGTCAGCTACACTATGAAAGCGATTATGAATGATAAAGTCATGGAACGGCTGATTGATACGCTTATGGAATTGCAGAAAAGAGAAAGTACCGACCTGCCTCTTTTGAAAAAACAGCTTGCAGAAACGGAAAAAGGCATTAACAATATGCTCAACGCCATTCAAGCTGGGATTTTCACACCGTCCACCAAGCAAAGGCTGGATGAGTTGGAGGAAACCAAGAGCCAGCTTGAAATCAGTATTTTGCAGGAAGAAATGCACAAGTCCATGCTTACAAGAGAACAGATAGCCTTCTTTATTTACCGTTTCCGAAAATTTGATGTGACAAAGCGGGAACAGCGGCAGAGACTGATTGACAGTTTTGTTAATGCGGTGTATCTTTATGAGGACAAGATAATCCTTACTTTTAACTATAAGGACGGTTCCAAGACTATTACGCTGGCGGAGGTTGAGGGTTCGGATTTATCCGTACTCGGTGCAGTTATCGCAAAAGAAAGTGCTATATGGAAAAGCAGCTGAGATCTTTGGTTTCCCAGGAATCTCAGCTGCTTTTTCCTTTGAACCGGGACAGAGGAAGGTTTTTGCGGAAGTTTAATCATCTCACGGTTTGACATAAAACATAATTTTTGTAATGTATTCATTTTCGTCATAAGTAGTAATATAATCGTTGATGCAGAACTCATAAGAATCCGATATAATTTGCAGAGAATTTGCCTGGCAGTAATCTAAAAGCTTCTCATAAGAACGGCCGATGGACATATAATCGCCTACGTGGTAAATACTTGCACACTTTCCGGCAGGAATTTGTTTGATATTGCTGGCCTGATCCGTTTTTTCAATGGGAAGAAAAACCAGGGAGGCTTCTGTGAAGCGTCTCTGTCTTATGCGTTCAAGGGGCACTACTGCGCCGCATTGGAAAAAGACAGGGAGATGCTCCTGGAAAGACTGGGCAAAACATTTTTTGGAAGCAATACTGATTTCACGGAAACTGTATGGTTTTTTGACTTCGTGAAACAGGATATACCTGGAGGCAGAGTTTTCGATCACTACGGAGGTCTCTTTTTCTGTAGAGGTTTTTGCGTTTTCCATCTGTACACAGCGATGGAGCAGCCGGCTCCGGATCAGCTGCAGTTCTTCAATCCTGCGGTCGATATCTGTCAGCTGCTTTCTTAAAAATACCAGGCTGCTGTCAATGGTGTAATGCTGCATAAGGTCCCGGATCTCACGGAGGGAAAGACCGATTTTTTTCATGATCAGAATCGTGTCCAGATAATCAATCTGTTTGGAACTGTAATAGCGGTAACCGTTATTAGGGTCAACATAAGCAGGACGGAACAGACCGATTTTATCATAGAAGATCAGGGTCTGTTTCGAAATATTCTGATATTTGGATAGTTCTCCGATGGAAAAGTAATTATCCATATTCTTCTCCTTGACATTATAGTTACTATATCCTTTATTATACTTTTGACAGAAGAAAAAGACAAGGAGGTTTTATTGTGTTAAAAAAATACTGTTTGACTTTTTGGAGCAAAATGGCAGAAGGGCTGTCCTGGAAAGGGATTGGTTTCATTATGATCGGAGCAGCAATCTGTTCTTTTGGAATACACAATATTCATCAGAGAGTTGGAATTACTGAGGGAGGAGTGATCGGCCTGATGCTCCTTATTGAGCACTGGCTGAATCTTTCACCGTCTTTCCTTACACTGGCATTGGATGTTTTCTGCTATCTGCTTGCATTTAAATATCTGGGCGGCAGATTTGTTAAAATATCGGTGGTATCTACATTGAGTGTTTCACTGTTTTACAAATTCTGGGAATTGTTTCCGCCGATGCTGCCGGACATGTCCGGCAGCCCGCTGCTGGCAGCTCTCAGCGGAGGTGCATTTGTGGGGATCGGTGTAGGAATTATTGTGCGGCAGGGCGGATCCAGCGGCGGAGATGACGCGCTGGCACTTACTATTTCTCATCTGACCAGATGGCGTTTGTCCCGCTGTTATCTGTTTACAGATTTTATTGTTCTGGGGCTTTCGCTGACCTATATTCCTCTTTCAAATATCGCATTTTCGGTTGTAACGGTAACAATTTCTTCTTTATTAATTGAATGCATCCAGAAATTTCAGTTACCCGAAATGAGGTCGCAAATGAAAAAGGAAATTTCTTGACGTGCTGTAAGGCAAAGGAGTAAAATAGTATAGAAGATTTATATAAAAACAAACCCTGACCGGAAGAGAATCTGACGGAAAGAAGTGTGCGGCTGCAGAAGAGTGATAGATAAGGAGACCTTTCGGGGTCTCCTTTTGCGTTTTGAGATAAGGGGAAGGAGGCAGGCAATATGGAAGTGCAGGAAGGAAGGATTGCGGTAATCGGAATTATTCTGGAAGATAAGAACCAGGCAGAGCAGGTGAACAGCCTGCTGCATCAGTACAGCAGCTATATTATCGGAAGGATGGGACTGCCTTATGAGAAAAAGCAGGTAAATATTATCAGTGTAGTGCTGGACGCACCTTCTGATGTGATCAGCGCTCTGGCAGGAAAGCTGGGGAGACTGCGGGGTGTGAGCTCTAAGGCGCTGTATTCCAGACAGAATACCTGCACCGGACAGGAAAGCCATGGAGGCGGAAAAATACAGGAAGGACAGCAGAAAATAAAATGAGACAGGAATCAGGAGAAAAAGATTTCCGCAGATGCGGGGAGAAACTGATACAAAGGCAGCATTTGAACAGAGAGGAATGGCGGGTGCTGCTTCAGGGACAGACACAGGAGAGGCAGGAATGGCTTGCCGCACAGGCTTCGAAACTTCGAGATCAGATTTACGGAAAAAGAATTTTTATCAGGGGATTAATTGAATTCACCAATTATTGTAAAAATGACTGCTTTTACTGCGGCATCCGCAGAAGCAACAGCCGTGCCAGGCGCTACCGCCTGAGTCAGGAAGAGATTCTCTCCTGCTGTCGGACAGGCTATGGGCTGGGTTTTAGGACCTTTGTGCTGCAGGGGGGAGAGGACTCTTATTATACAGATGAAAGACTTACAGAAATGATCCGGAAAATCCGGCAGGAATTTCAGGACTGCGCCATTACCCTTTCTGTGGGGGAAAAGAGCAGAGAAAGCTATGAGGCTTACAGAAAAGCTGGAGCGGACCGTTATCTTCTTCGTCATGAAACGGCAAATGAGGAGCATTACAGGCTGCTGCATCCGGAAAATCAGAGACTGGGAGACAGGATCCAGTGCCTGAAAACCCTGAAAAGTCTGGGATATCAGACGGGAGCAGGATTTATGACAGGTTCCCCGGGCCAGACAATTGAAACGATCATTGATGATATGATGTTTTTAGAAGAGCTGCAGCCGGAGATGGTTGGGATAGGTCCTTTCATCCCCCATCACCAGACACCTTTCAGGGGGGAGAAGCAGGGAAGCCTTGAGCTGACGCTCTATCTGCTTAGCCTGGTACGGCTTTTGCTCCCAAGAGTATTGCTGCCGGCAACCACAGCCCTGGGGACCATTGATGAGAAAGGAAGAGAGAAGGGAATCCTGGCAGGGGCAAATGTAGTAATGCCCAATTTGTCCCCGGCAGATGTCCGGGGAAAATACCTGCTTTATGACAATAAAATCTGTACGGGAAAAGAAGCCGCAGAAGGGCTGGAAGCACTGAGAGCTTCCGTAAATGCTCTGGGCTATGAGCTTGCGGTTGACCGTGGAGATATAGCGCCTGAGACAGTTCTGGCGTAAAAATGCAAGACCAAAGGGAAAGAGGAACTGACCCTGAGGCAGAAAGGAAGAAAAAATATGTACAATCCAAAATCAAGATGCGCAGACGAATTTATTAACCATGAGGAAATTCTGGAAACTCTGGACTATGCCTGGAAAAACCGGCATAACCGGGAGCTGATCGATCAGATACTGGAAAAAGCCAGGCTGCGGAAAGGGCTGTCACACAGGGAAGCAGCAGTGCTTTTAGACTGTGACCTGGAAGATAAAAATCAGGAAATCTACAAACTGGCAGAGCAGATCAAAAAAGATTTTTACGGAAACAGAATTGTCCTCTTTGCGCCCCTGTATCTTTCCAACTATTGTGTCAACGGATGTGTGTACTGTCCCTACCATGCAAAGAATAAACACATACCAAGGAAAAAGCTGACTCAGGAAGAAATCCGCAGAGAAGTGATTGCACTCCAGGATATGGGACATAAGCGCCTGGCTCTGGAGACCGGGGAAGATCCTGTGAACAATCCTATTGAGTATGTGCTGGAAAGTATTAAGACGATTTACAGCATTAAGCATAAAAACGGGGCGATCCGCAGGGTGAACGTAAATATCGCGGCAACTACAGTGGAAAATTACAGAAAACTGAAAGAAGCAGGGATTGGTACCTATATCCTGTTTCAGGAGACTTATCATAAGGAAAGCTACCTGAAACTCCATCCGACAGGTCCCAAGCATGATTACAACTATCATACAGAGGCCATGGACCGTGCTATGGAAGGCGGCATTGATGATGTGGGATGCGGTGTTTTGTTCGGACTGGAGCTGTACCGCTATGAATTTGCCGGGCTTTTGATGCACGCGGAGCACCTGGAAGCAGTATTCGGGGTTGGACCTCATACCATCAGTGTTCCCAGGATCAAGCGGGCAGACGATATTGATCCGGATGTATTTGATAATGGCATTGATGACGATACTTTTGCCAAGATCGTGGCGTGCATCCGTATAGCTGTGCCTTATACAGGAATGATCATCTCTACAAGAGAGAGCAAACAGTGCAGGGAACGGGTACTTCACCTTGGAATTTCCCAGATTTCCGGAGGGTCCAGGACCAGCGTGGGCGGCTATGTGGAGCCGGAACCTGAGGAGGAATCATCGGAACAGTTTGAAGTCAGCGACCAGCGGTCTTTGGACGAAGTGGTGAACTGGCTCATGGGAATGGGGTACGTACCAAGCTTCTGCACCGCCTGCTACCGGGAAGGCAGAACAGGAGACCGTTTTATGTCTCTTTGCAAATCCGGCCAGATCCAGAACTGCTGTCTGCCAAATGCGCTGATGACGCTGAAAGAATATTTGATGGATTATGCTTCTCCTGATACAAAAGAAAAGGGGCTGGCGCTGATACAGGAACAGATTGGCGAAATTCCAAGGGAGCGGACACGTGAGATCGTGAGAGAGCGGCTGATAGAGATTGAAAAAGGAAACCGGGATTTTCGTTTCTGAGAAGGAGGGTTTCATGGGAATGAACGAGACGCCTGCTTCTGAGCGGGTACATATTGGTTTTTTCGGAAAGAGGAACGCGGGAAAATCCAGCGTAATGAATGCAGTGACAGGTCAGAATCTGGCGGTAGTGTCAGAGGTGAAGGGGACTACGACAGATCCGGTCTTAAAATCTATGGAGCTGCTGCCTCTGGGACCGGTGGTGATGATGGATACGCCGGGTATTGACGATGAAGGTGAACTGGGAAGCCTGAGAGTGGGAAAAAGCAGGCAGACACTGAACAAGACGGATGCAGCAGTGCTGGTGCTGGACGGAACGGAAGGTTTTTCAAGAGAAGACAAAGAGCTTTTGGAGCTGATCAGAAAAAAAGAAATTCCCTGGATCGCGGTTCTCAATAAAAGAGATAAGCTTAGTGACCAGGAAGTCTGCCAGGCTGAGGACAGCCTCCGGAAAAACGGGATACAGGAGAATGAGTTTCTCTGGGTGAGTGCAGAGAAGAAGATGGGTATACAGGAGCTGAAAGAGCGGATCGCCCTGCTGGCTAAGCCGAGGGAGAACAGCCGGCGGCTGGCAGGAGATCTGCTGGCTCCCGGAGATCTGGTGATCCTTGTAGTGCCGGTGGACAAGGCTGCACCAAAAGGGCGTCTGATCCTGCCCCAGCAGCAGACCATCCGGGACATTCTGGAGGCAGACGCCTGTTCTGTGGTGGTGAAAGAAAATGCGCTTAAGGAGACCTTTGACAAGCTGGCGGTAAAGCCGCGGATGGTGATCACGGACAGCCAGGTTTTCGCAAAGGTCTCCAGAGATACTCCCCTGGATATTCCCCTTACATCTTTTTCCATCCTGTTTGCCAGATATAAGGGGAACCTGACAACTGCGGCAAAGGGCGCGAAAGCACTGGAAACACTGAAGGATAAGGACAAGATACTGATCAGTGAGGGGTGTACACACCACCGGCAGTGCGGGGATATCGGAACAGTGAAACTGCCGGCATGGATCAGGGAATACACGGGAAAAGACCTGGAGTTTCACTTTACCTCCGGTACGGAATTTCCGGATAATCTGGAGGAATACAGCCTGGTGGTGCATTGCGGCGGATGTATGCTCGGAGAAAGGGAGATGAAATACCGGCTGAACTGTGCCAGGGAACAGGAGATTCCCATGACGAATTATGGTATTTTGATTGCCTATATGAAAGGAATTCTGGAGCGGAGCCTGGGAGTATTTCCAGATCTGTTTCGGTAAAGCTGTGGAGAATCATTTTCTGCGGTACTGTATATACAAAGCCCTGATGTGCAGCTGCGTATCAGGGCTTTGTCAGTTTGTTACGGAGTTCAGATGCATCACGCATCAGGAATCTGTCTGCCCTCATGGTTCATGTGATAGTTGTCTTTGTAGATGAGCTGGGAGATGGGAACAAATTCATAGCCTTTGTCCTGAAGGGTGGTGATAACAGTGTCCAGGGCGTCCTTTGTATATTTCGCTCCGTTGTGGCAGAGAATGATACTTCCGTTGCCGAGGTTCTTGTTTTCTGTGATCTTCTTAACGATATCAGCCGCTCCGTAGTCTTTCCAGTCCAGAGAATCTACATTCCACTGGATGGGATAGTAACCGTTTTTTCGGGCATTCGTGACTACCTCATTGTTATAATCACCGTAGGGCGGACGGAAGAGGAACATTTCATAGCCGGTCAGTTCTTTTACTTTATTATGTACGGTCATCAGCTCCCGGGTCATTTCTTCGTCGCTTAATTTGCTCATATATTTATGGCTTTCGCTGTGGTTGCCCAGGTCGTGTCCTGCTTCATAAATCTTTTTTACATCATCGGGATAGCTTTCCACCCAGCCTCCGGTCATGAAAAAGGTTGCCTTGACTTCATGGCTGGCGAGGATATCCAGGAGCGCCTGAGTATCTTCGTTTCCCCAGGCGGCATCGAAGCTTATGGAAATCTGAGGCTTTTCTGTTTCCACGCAGTAGATGGGCAGTTCTCTGTTTCCTGCGGTACTGCTGACAGAAATGATTTTTGGTGCCCAGGTGACGGCACAGAGGATCAGGAGACCGGCAAAAGCAAAGATCATAAGGGAATTGAATAATCTTTTGGACAAGGAAAAATCTCCTTTATGAGTGATTTCACAATTATTATATGGAAGAAAGAAGACAAAAAGAACTGTACAGACCTATTCCTGCAGGTATGGAAAGCAATCTGTACAGTTCTTTTTTGTCCGCGGCTGCGGATGAAAGACCGCAGTTATTCCTCTTCTTCGCATGTACTCTGAGTGCCGTCAGAGTCATCTTGGCTGTAAAAGTTTAAATGTTCCTCGTAAAGCTCTTCAAAGAGCTGTGCAAAGGTCCAGAAAGAATTCTGGGCAGTGAGTACAGCCTTTAAGGCAACGCGGGGAACCAGTCCCTGTTTCATAGCAGTGAGAAGCTCCTCCAGCTTTTTCTCAGGAAAATGGCATATGACCATGACTTCCTGTGTGATGGAGGGAGGCATTTCCAGAGGGGACTGAGGTTTTGCGGGAAAACCTTTCAGTTTTGCCAGGTGTCCGACGGTCTGTCTGAAATGTGCCGGTGTGACGGGCACACAGGTAATGCCCATATGGCTTACAGACTTTTCAAGTAATCTTCCTCTTTCAGGCTGCCCATTATCGTAATAAAGGATCATGGGTTTACGGATTATCATAGATTTCCCCCTATTCTGTTTCAGTGTAGTGCAGCACACTTTGTAAGTATAAATTCATCATATACTGGAAAACAATATTTTTCAACAGGTTTTTGGGATTCCAGGTATTAAAAAAGTGTGGTAAAATAAAAAAATATAGTACATCAGAATAGAAGGCGGACAGAATATGACACAAGAGGATATGCGGATTATCAAAAAGAGCTGGCTGTTTCGCACTATGAAGGACGAAGAGATGCGTCAGGCGGCAGAGGAGCTTTGCGGGCACAAGAAGACATTTTCCAGAGGGCAGATCCTTATTCACGAAGGGGATGTGCAGGAGTTTGTGGGGATTCTTTTATCCGGAGAGGTGAGGATCAGCAGAATTACCATGGACGGTACGGAAAATCTGTTTCAGAAACTTTCGTCTCCCTATCTTCTTGGCGCGGATATTGTGTGTACGCCCTCCAGAGTCAGTCCCTATACAGCTTACTGCAGTGATGAGGCCCAGGTCTGGTTCTTTGATTATCGGAAGATCAGGACTCCGGGAGTGGTGAGAGAGGAAATCCGGCTGTCGCTTCAGGAACGTTTCCTGCAGTTTATTGCTAATGAAAATATCAGAAATTTCTATAAGATCGATATGCTTTCCTCCAGAAATGCCAGAGAAAAAATTTTAAAATACCTGCGCATACAGAAGCGCAGACAAAAGGACGGAGTCATAGAAATTTCCTATGACCGGGAGGAGCTGGCAAGTTACCTCTGTATGAACAGAAGTGTGCTTTCGCATACTTTAAGTGAGATGCGCCGGGAGGGGATCCTGGACTTTTGGAAAAATCGTTTTATTTTGAAAGAATAAGGAAGAAAGAGCAGTGCCTCTGAGGAGCGGGGCAGGATGCCTTTTCCGTCATTGACACGGAATCGGAAACTGGAGTATACTTATGCGTATATAGACAGAGCGGTACCTATACAGATAGAGAGGGATAGAATTGGACAAAATAAATGTACATCTATTAGGAAGACCCTATGTGGAAGTGAACGGGGAGAGGATAAACTTTCCTTATAAAAAGGCGGAAGGTTTTTTCTATTATCTCTGTGTGAAAAAAACAGCTACCAGGGAAGAAATTATCTATGTGCTCTGGGGAGCTGATATAGAAAATGTGGGAAGGAAAAATCTGAGAGAGGCAGTGTACCAGATCAAGAAGCTTCTTGGAAAAGAAATATTGGTGACTGCGGGCCACACCAGTATTTCCCTGAATCCGGAGCGCATGCCGGAGATTGACTGGGACAGAGTCACAGAAGAGAATATCCTGGAGCAGGAGGAAGAAGGATTCCTTTCTCATTTTCATATCAAAAACAGTTATGAATTTGAGGAATGGATTGCAGATATGCAGGAGCAGTACAATCAGTCCTTTATGAAGTGTGCCCGTAAAAAGATGTATGATGCAGATGCAGTAAAGGATGTTTCCATGATTCAGAAATATAGTAATATTCTGCTGAAACATGACCCTTACAATGAAAAACTGTATCAGGAGGTTATGGAGCTCTATGCGGCAAACGGAAGTTATAATATGGCGATTAAACTGTTCTATGATCTGGAAAAGGTATTGTCGGAAGAGCTTGGAGTGGAGCCTTCTCCGGAAGTGACAGAACTGTTCCACCGAATCTTCAATGTAAAAGGGAATGTGGCATCGGACAGTGCGGTCTGGAATCTGCCTTTTACAGGGAGAACTGAGGAAATCTATAAGATCAGCCAGTGTATAGCGGGAAGCGCCCGGATGGCTCCGCAGTGTGTTGCCATCGGCGGCGAGGAGGGGGTAGGAAAGACAGCCCTTTTGGAGAAAGCAAAGCAGATGGTAAAGGGATCCAGGATCATTCCTCTGAGTGCGTCCTGTTATCAGGAGGAGGAAGATTTTTTCCTGCGTCCCTGGAACGATATTTTCTGGGAGACAGAACAGAACCTGGAGAACGGAAACCTGAAAGCCGGAGTCACGCCAGAGCAGAAAGCTCAGCTAAAACGCATGATAAAAGGTACACTGAAAGAGGAAGGCGGCACCGGCCGGCTTACTTATCAGATGGTGGAACAGGCAGTGATAGATCTTTTCAGAGAAGTTCTGCGGGGGAACAGGATTGCTTTATTTTTTGACGATATTCAGTGGCTGGACGCCATGAGTTTCCAGCTTTTAAACCGGGTCATGCTTACTTTCGGCACAGAGAAGGTCCTTCTTTTATGTGCATACAATCAGAACTACGATGCCAAAGTGATGGAAGCTTTGGAAAAACTGATGAAAAAGGGATGGCTGGAAGTGATCCATATCCAGTCTTTTACCAGAGAGCAGACCAATGAGCTGCTGCATAAATATCTTCCCCAGCTGGACAGGGAGGATGAAAAGAGAGAAAATATCTATCAGATGACCGATGGAAATGCATTTTTTCTCTTGGAAATGATAAATCTCATCAGAGAAAAGGGGTATACCCTGGAGATTTCCCCTAAGACCAACCATGTGATCAAAGCGCGGCTTGCAGGTCTCTGTGAGGAAGAAAATGAGGTGCTGGACTGTATGTCTTTGTTTCCGGAGAAGATCAAGATTGAAGAACTGGAACTCCTCCTTCCTCATATGGACAGGCTGACGTTGCTGAAAATCCTGGAAAAATTGCAGGAGAGGCATTTGATCCAAGAAGTCCTGGTGGGCTGGAATATTTACTATAAATTTGTTCACAGAGTTTTCCGTGAGTACCTGTATGAGCGGCAGAGTATGGGAAAGAAAAGAATGTATCATCAGATGCTGGCGGAATATTATGAGGATCAGGTGCAGACAAAGCGAAATTTCGAAAGTCTTCCAATGATTATTCACCACTATGAGAAATGCCACAATCAGGTGAAAACATACTGGTATAAGATACAATATCTGAAAGAGTATTATACCATTATCAATGAAAATTTTCCTGTGCTTCATTGGGAGATAGAATATGGCAGGGATAACTCCGCAGTGACAGAAGGGGATGAGGAAATGCTTAAAATCGCCGAAGAAGTCATACGCTTGGAGAATAACTCTCATGAGGTACAGGAAATGAAGATGGAGATGTATTATGTCCATGGAAGGTACCACATCGCTGTGGGAGAATACGAAGAGGGCATTCACAGCATCAAGAAAAGTATCAGACTGGCGCGGAATCTGGGGCAGAGGCAGATGCTGCTGAGCTGCTACAGGCAAATGTGTTTTTACGGTATTCAGGTGGAAAACCTGGAACTGACAGAAAAATATATAAACGCCGGACTTGCAGCTCTGGAACCTGAGGAAACAGAAGACCTCGGTGCCTTTGAACGGCTCAGAGGATGGTGTCTGCTCCACAGAGGAAAATACTCTGAGGCGGAGGATGTTCTGTGGGACGCAATGGGGATTTTTGAAGACTGCCAGGAAAACAGGGAGAGCTATGCTATGAGTATTGCTGCGTGCTACAATTATCTGGGTGATATCTGCCGGCAGCAGGAAAATTATGAAAAAGCCCTGGAATATTACCGTACAGCTGTAGAAAAAGGGACGGGAAAGGTAATTACGAATGGGCTGGGGCAGTTCTATTCCAATATAGGGCAGATTTATCATCTTGAGAAAAACCTGGAAAAGGCAGAGGAATATCTGGAAAAAGCCATTTCCTGTCTGAAAAGCCATGGCTATCTCTGGGGGCTGGAGCGCACAGAGGCATATATGGCAATGGTAAAGCGAGACAGCGGAAAGATGGATGAGGCAAAAGAACACTATTTGGAAAGCTGGAAAATTTCAGAAAAAATCAAGAATCCCACTACATTGAAATTGCTGAAAGAAATGGAAGGAACAATATAAAGAAAAAAAGACAGCAGAAAGCACAAAGAGATGTGTTATTTGCTGCCTTTTTTTATGCAAAACGCTTTAATGTGCTAATATAGTGAAATTGTGTATTTTGTAGGCAAACAAATGCCTTTGATACGTGGAAAAATAGAGAAAATGAGTGGAAAATGTAAAAATATATTGTGCAATATATCGTTTATTGACGCTTTTTTGACGGTTTATATTGTATAATTGCACTATATCTTATAAAGGAAAAGAGGGTGCGATATGAGTAGTATTAAAATTACGGGAAAAGACCTGACACTGGAGCAGATTGCTGCCATTTGTCGTGACTATGCGCAGATTGAGCTTGCTGAAGAGGCAAAGCAGAATATTATCGAATCAAGAAAAGTTGTGGATGACCTGGTTGCGGAAGAAAAAGTAGTATATGGTATTACAACAGGATTCGGAAAATTCAGTGATGTGGTAATTTCTCAGGATCAGTGCAAGGCACTGCAGAAAAATCTGATCATCACACATGCTGTAGGGGCAGGAAATCCATTTGCAGAAGATATTGCAAGAGGTATTATGCTGTTAAGAGTTAACAATCTTGCAAAAGGATTTTCAGGAATCAGACTGGAAACAGTACAGACCATGGTAGATATGCTGAACAAGGGTGTTACAGCATTTATTCCGGAAAAAGGTTCTCTGGGAGCTTCCGGTGACCTGGCTCCTCTTTCTCATATGGTTCTGCCTATGCTGGGACTGGGTATGGCTTACTATGAAGGCGAGCTGCTTCCCGGTGCAGAGGCAATGAAGCGTGCAGGAATTCCTACCATTGAATTATCAGCAAAAGAAGGTCTTGCGCTGAATAATGGTACACAGGCAATGACTTCCGCGGGATCTTTGGCATTGTATGATGCACTGAATCTGCTGAAAGTTGCTGATATTGCAGATGCGCTCTGCTTTGAAGCACAGAACGGAGTTGTGGATGCCTTAGATCACAGAGTACATGATGTACGTCCCCATTCCGGACAGCTGGCAACAGCGAGAAACCTGCTGAAACTGCTGGAGGGAAGTAAAAACACCACACGCCAGGGCGAAATCCGTGTACAGGACGCTTATTCTTTAAGATGTTCACCGCAGATCCACGGCGCAAGTAAAGATGCTATTAACTATGTATTAGATAAAGTAAATATTGAAATTAATTCCGTAACAGATAATCCGATCATCTTTAAGGAAGACCAGGCTGGTATTTCCGGAGGAAACTTCCATGGACAGCCTATGGCATTAAGCTTTGACTTCCTGGGAATCGGTGTGGCAGAACTGGCAAATGTTTCCGAGAGACGTATTGAACGTCTGGTAAATCCGGCATACAGCAACCTGCCGGCATTCCTTACACCTCATGGCGGTGTATGCTCAGGATTCATGATCGTACAGTACTCCGCAGCAGCTTTAGTATCTGAGAACAAGGTGCTTGCTCATCCTGCTTCCGTTGACAGTATCCCGTCATCTGCAGGTCAGGAAGACCATGTATCCATGGGTACGATTGCCGCAAGAAAAGCGGGAGAAATTGCCAAGAACGTAAGAAGGGTTCTTGCTATGGAATTAATGGTTGCCTGCCAGGGTATTGATATGAGAGGAAACAAAGGTCTGGGCAAAGGAACACAGGCTGCTTATGATCTTGTCCGCAAACAGGTTGCAACTCTGGATGATGACCGTGAATTATACGGCGATATCAATTACTGCGAAGAGATCATTACAAATGGTTCTCTTATTAAAGCGGTAGAGGATGCCATCGGTCAGGCAATCGAAACAAGATAAAAAAATATGAGGGTGCGCTGCAGTCTGTGTTTTGAGAGGGACCCTTTCACAGGCTGCAGTATGCGTAAAAAAAGAGGGAGGTATGGCTATGAGTAATTTACTCAATCCTGTAATCGTGGCGGTAGTACTTTTGTGTGTACTCTGTCTGTTAAAAATTAATGTATTGTTATCTATGCTGATTTCATTGTTTGTCGGCGGTCTGATCGGCGGTCTTCCGGTGGTAAGCAGCGGCGACGAAGCAAGTATCATGAGTTCTGTTATTTCTGGTTTCAGCGGCAATGCGGAGACGGCTCTCGCTTATGTACTGCTGGGTACTCTGGCAAGCTGTATGGCAACTACAGGTATCACGGAAATTCTTTCCAAGAAAATGGCAAAGATTATTGGCGGAAATAAATGGATCATGCTTCTTGCCCTGCTGATCATTGCCTGCCTGTCACAGAACCTGATTCCGATCCATATCGCATACATTCCGATTCTGGTTCCGCCATTACTGGCGCTGATGAATAAGATGAAACTGGACAGACGCGGGGTAGCATGTACCATCGCTTTTGGACATAAGGCTCCTTACATTGCCATTCCGTTTGGATTCGGTGCGATCTTTATGGGGATCATTGCGGACAATATCAATGCAAACGTACAGTCTGACTGGGGATGGGAAAAGGTTACCATCGGACAGATCACATCTGTTAACTGGATACTGGCAATTGCTATGTTGATCGGTCTTGCAATTGCGGTATTTATCAGTTACAGAAAACCAAGGGAATATAAGGATATTCAGATTGAAGGAATTCATGAGACTGAAGATACTACATTAAAGTATGAGCACTGGGTAATTCTGGCTGCACTTGTAGTCGTTGTTGTTCTTCAGTTTATCTATGGTTCACTCCCGGTTGCTGCATTAGGCGGTCTGGTTGTTATTTTCCTGTTCAGAGGAATCAAGCCGAATCAGATTGATGACCAGTTCCAGGGCGGTGTAAAACTGATGGGCTTTATCGCATTTGTTATGCTGGTAGCCGGCGGATTTGCAGCAGTTCTGCAGAATACAGGTGCAGTTGATGCTCTGGTTGCAAGCGCTATCGATTTGATGGGCGGAAACAAATGGATTGCAGCATTTATTATCACACTGATTGGTCTGCTGGTAACTATGGGTATCGGAACTTCTTTTGGTACTGTTCCCGTTCTGGCAGTATTATATGTTCCGCTGTGTTATCAGATGGGATTCTCACCTGCAGCAACTATCGTTCTGATGTCAGCAGCAGCAGCTCTCGGCGATGCCGGATCACCTGCTTCTGATACAACACTTGGACCGACTTCCGGTCTGAATGCAGATGGTCAGCACGATCATATCTGGGATACCTGTGTACCTACGTTCTTACACTTTAATATCCCGCTGATGATCGCAGCTATCGTTGCAGCTCAGTTCTTATAAAAATAATCATCTGGCAGCAGAAATTACGCCATGAGATTTTTGCTGCTGAATCATGCAGAAGAGTCAGCTCCGGGAAACCGGGGCTGATTTCTTTGTTATTGGTCCGTAAAAAAAACATAAACTCTACAAATTTACTCTGGAAACTCAGGGAAAAGTATGATAGACTAGGAATAGCTCAGAAAGAGCACGGAGATAATCTTTTTATAGGAGGTATGGAAATATGAAAAAATATGTATGTGAACCATGCGGATATGTATATGATCCTGAAGTTGGAGATCCGGACAGCGGAATCGCTCCCGGAACAGCTTTTGAAGACCTTCCGGAAGACTGGGTCTGCCCAATCTGCGGTGTGGGAAAAGATGATTTTGTAGTAGAGGAATAAAAACGGAGGGCGGAAATCAGGTTCATCCTGATTTCCCCGCTGTATAGAAACAGAAAAGGCTGTCGTACTCAGAAATGAGCAGGACAGCCTTTTTTCAGCTGTCCAGCAGCTTTCCTCCGGACAGAGAGTGAAGATAGGCAATGTCATCGTAGCTTTTGACAATTTCCTCAAGCTTTAAAAGGGGGGCTGAAAGGTATTTATCTTTGTGGTAGACAAAGCTGAACAGGCGGTTCCATTCCCGATGAGGGCTGGTGAAAACATAAATGTTCTTTTGACGGATATCTTCCTCCAGCAGGCGTATGGAAACCACGCCCAGGCAGTTGTTGATCTTGATGGCATTCCTGATGGCGTCCGGGCTGCTTTCTTCAAAGGCTGTCCGGATAGAAAGACGGTGGCGCCGGAGAAAATCTTCAAATAACTCCCTGGTGCCGCTTCCTGATTCCCGCATGACAAAATCCTGTCCTGCCAGTTTCTGTACCTGAAGACAAGATTTTCCCGCGAAAGGATGATGACTGCTGCAGGCGAGGACCAGCATATCGTGAACCAGGGGAGTGGAGACCAGATCAGGATGGCGGATCCGTCCTTCTACTATAGCTACGTCCAGTTCCATGTCCAGGATCTTTTTTTCTATGATTCTTGTGTTATTTACATAGGAGTACAGAAGTGTTTCCGGGCAGGCTTCTTTCAGATCGCGGATAAAATAAGGGAGAAGACTGCTTCCCACAGTGATTGTCCCGCCTATCCGCAGCTGCTGTATCCGTGCTTCCTGTGCCATATTTTCTTCAATCAGGTCAAACTGGGTCACTACAGGTTTGGCATAGCTGTACAGACGTTTTCCTGCCTCTGTGATAAAAAGTTTTTTGGAGAGACGCTCAAAGAGAAGTACTTGATAGTGTGACTCCAGTTCCCGAATGGCCTGACTTACGGAAGGCTGGGACAGATAGAGCTTTTCAGCTGCCGCGCTCATTTTGCCTGTCTCTGCGACAGCTATAAAAACTTTTAAATGCCGGATTGTCATGGGCTTCCTCCTTTGTAGGGTATTGGTTTCTGATATATAGGAAAAACTTATGAGTTATATAGAATTATATTTCTTTTCCTATAATATGACAAGTGGTACAATAGAAATAACTGGAAAACAACAGACAGCTCTCAGCTGGCTGTTCAAAAGAGAAAAGAGGAGATTTGTATGAGGATTCTGATTATTGGCGGTGTGGCTGCGGGAACAAAGGTGGCAGCAAAATTAAAAAGGGAGAACAGAGGCGATGAGGTACTGATTCTCACAAAAAGCGAGGATATTTCTTACGCGGGGTGCGGACTTCCCTATTATGTGAGCGATGTGATCCATGAGAGGAGCCAGCTCATCGTCAACACTCCGGCGGCATTTGAAAAGCTGACCGGAGCCAAGGTAAAAACAGGAGTGGAAGTTACAGCATTAGACCGGGAAGCGAAAAAGGTCACTGCAGTGGATCTGAAGACACAGGAGGAAGCGGAATACAGCTATGACAAACTTGTGATCGCTACCGGGGCCTCCCCCATTGTGCCGCCTCTTCCCGGCGTAGATCTGAAAAATGTTTTTTGTATGCGCACGCCTCAGGATGCAGAAGATTTAAGAAAGGCTGTGGAGTCAGGGAACATCAAGCGGGCTGTGATCGCAAGAGGCGGTTTTATCGGCCTGGAGGTGGCAGAAAACCTGAAGGAGAAGGGAATCCGCACCACGGTCATTGATATGGCACCTCATATTATGCCGGGATTTGATCCGGAAATGGCAGAATATGTGGAAAATTATCTGGCAGATATTGGGATCATGGCTATGACTGACACAAAACTGGAGGGTGTAGAAGGCACAGACAAGGTAGAGAAAGTAAAGACTTCCCGCAGAGCGATCAAGGCAGATGCCCTGATCCTGTCTCTGGGAATCCGTGCCAATACAGGATTCCTGGCAGATACAGGGATCGAACTTGCGCCAAATAAAACCATTCTGGTAGATGAGCATTTAAGGACCAGTGATGAAGATATTTATGCGGCAGGAGACTGTGCTATGGTGGTCAACCGTATGACTGGTGAGAGAGCATGGTCCCCCATGGGTTCCTCTGCTAATATCGAAGGGCGCATCCTGGCACAGAACCTGGAAGGCGCGGATATCTCCTATCCCGGTGTGCTGGGCACAGGCGTGGTGAAACTTCCCGGGCTGAATGCAGGCAGGACCGGGCTTACAGAAGCAGCGGCAAAGGCAGCGGGGCATGATGTGATCACAGTGCTGGGAGCAGTGGATGACAAGGCACATTATTATCCGGGCGCAGGTTCCTTTATCGTGAAGATGATCGCGGATAAGACCACCAGGGAATTTTTGGGCATCCAGGTTCTGGGAAAAGGAGCAGTGGACAAGATGGTGGATATCGCAGTAGTGGCCCTTTCCATGAAGGCGACGGTGAACCAGCTGGAGCATCTGGATTTTGCCTATGCGCCGCCGTTCTCCACAGCCATTCATCCTTTTGGACATATGATCAATGTTCTGCTCAATAAGATGGAAGGAAAGCTGGATTCCTTTACTCCGGCAGAATTCCAGGAAGGCGCCGCGGAAAGTTATACCATTTTGGATGCAGGGCTTACTCCGGCCATCGAAGGGGCAGAGTTCATCAATCCGGCAGAGGTAGAAGGAGAACTTCAAAATCATCCCAAAGATGAAAAACTGCTTCTGGTATGCACAAAGGGAAGAAGGGCATACCTGCTTCAGAACCGCCTGAAATATTTCGGCTATACCAATACCAAGGTGCTGGAAGGCGGGACAATGTTTAACGGAACAGAATTAAAAGAAGAATAAAAAGGCAAAAAGAGGAGGAAAAAGTATGGCAACACTTACAGTCAGCAAAGAAGATGAAAAAAGAGTAAAGGCCCTGGGGTTTTTGAGCAATAAGGGGACAGATAATTTCTCAGGAAGAATTATCACAAAAAACGGAAAGATCACTGCGAAGCAGCAGATCGCCATCGGAGAAGCGGCAGAAAAATTCGGAAATGGAAATGTGACTTATACTACCCGCCTTACCGTGGAAGTACAGGGAATCCCCTATGAGAAGATCGATGAATTCCGCGCCTTTATCCAGGAGGCAGGACTTGATACCGGCGGTACAGGATCCAAGGTACGTCCGGTGGTATCCTGCAAGGGAACTACCTGTCAGTATGGACTGATCGATACCTTTGCTCTGTCAGAAGAGCTTCACGAAAAATTTTATTTAGGGTATCGGGGAGTGAAACTTCCCCATAAATTTAAACTTGCAGTAGGCGGATGTCCTAATAACTGTGTAAAACCAAACCTGAACGACCTGGGGATCGTGGGACAGATGATTCCCAATTATGATGAAGACCTGTGCAACGGTTGTAAGAAATGCTCTGTGCAGAAAGCCTGTCCTGTAGATGCAGTGAAAGTACAAGACGGTGTGATGGAGATCGACAAGGAGAAATGCATCAACTGCGGACGCTGTATCGGAACCTGTCATTTCGATGCCATTGAGGATGGAATCAACGGCTATAAAATCTATATAGGCGGAAGATGGGGAAAGAAAATTGCCATGGGAAGACCTCTGAGCAAAATCTTTACCAGCAAAGAAGAGGTCATCGCCGCAGTGGAAAAAGCAATCCTTTTATACAGAGAACAGGGAAAGACGGGAGAACGTTTTGCAGAGACAGTAGAACGGCTTGGATTTGAGAATGTGGAAGCACAGATTATTTCTGATGACATTCTGGAAAGAAAGCAGGAGATCCTTGATACAAAACTTCATGAGACCGGAGGCGCTACCTGCTGATAAAATCATATGGAGCCTGCTGTAACTCGCAGCGGGACATTGACAGACAGAACCGGGATTTGCTATGATAGAGCAGAAGATAAGAAGAGGGTATCTTTCAAAAAGACGCCCTCTTTTTCATTGAGCGTTCTGGATTTTATCAGAGGAGGTATGATTTATGAAATTTACAAAAATGCATGGAATCGGAAATGATTATGTTTATGTCAACTGCTTTCAGGAGAAAGTGGAGAATCCTTCAGAAGTGGCTGTAAAAGTCAGCGACAGACATTTTGGGATCGGTTCTGACGGGCTGATCTTGATAAAGCCTTCTGAAAAGGCTGATTTTGAGATGGAAATGTACAATGCAGACGGCAGCCAGGGGGCCATGTGCGGCAACGGAATCCGCTGTGTGGCAAAGTATGTGTATGACTATGGTCTGACGGATAAGACCAGTATCAGTGTAGACACAAAAAGCGGTGTAAAGCATCTGGAATTAACTGTCGAGGATGGAAAAGTAATTCAGGTCAGAGTCAATATGGGTTCACCGGAGCTTCTGACCGAAAAGATTCCTATGATCTATCCCATGAAGCAGGTGATCAGCCAGCCTCTGAATGTAAATGAGCAGATCTATGAAGTGACAGCGGTATCTATGGGAAATCCTCATGCGGTAGTCTATCTGGATGACGTGAAGAACCTGAAAATAGACGAAGTGGGTCCTTTCTTTGAGAAACACAGGGCGTTTCCGGAGAGTGTAAATACAGAATTTGTCCGTGTCATTGACCGCAGTACAGTGGAGATGAGAGTCTGGGAAAGAGGCAGCGGGGAGACCCTTGCTTGTGGCACAGGGGCCTGCGCAGTGGCAGTGGCAAGTGTGCTAAATGGCTATACGGACGAACAGGTGACTGTGAAGCTTCTGGGCGGCGATCTGAAGATTTCCTGGGACAGAAAAGACAATCTGGTTTATATGACAGGCCCTGCCGCTGTAGTATTTGATGGGGAAATCCAGCTGTAAAAGACGTGACATGAGGGGGAAAGAGATGTTTCACATAAGAAAAAACATGAGTACAGAGGACAAAAGTTTTTATTCCAATGTTTTCCGGCTGGTCATGCCAATGGCACTGCAGAATCTGATCAATGTGGGGGTAACCTCCACAGATGTCATTATGTTGGGAAGAGTCAGCGAGACAGCGCTTTCCGGGGTTTCTCTGGCGAATCAGATGTATTTTATTCTGTCGCTGCTGTTCTTTGGGGTGACCTCAGGCGCATGTGTGCTGACGGCCCAGTACTGGGGAAAGAAGGATACCCGTACCATAGAGAAGGTCATGGGGATGTCTTTTCGTATTTCTATTCTGGGTGCACTGGTCTTCTGGGCGGCGGCGTTTTTCGCCCCCCAGTTTTTTATGAGGATTTTCACTGCGGAGCCGGAGATCGTCGCGGAAGGCATCAGATATTTAAAAATCGTCAGCTTTTCTTATGTGCTGTCTGCCTTTACCAATGTGTATCTGAACATTATCAGAAGTATTGAGAAAGTAGTGATCGCCACAGTAGTGTACGGGACTTCCCTGTGTGTGAATATTGTGCTGAACGCTGTTTTTATTTTCGGACTTCTTGGGTTTCCGGCAATGGGAGCGGCGGGGGCTGCCCTGGGAACTTTGTGTTCCAGAGCCATTGAAGTCATTATTGTGGTTTATTATGCTTTCAGGAAAAACGATATTGTAAAAATCCATTTCAGGGATCTGTTCGTAAGGGACAGAGCACTTTCCAGGGATTTTTTTACTTATGCTTTTCCGGTGCTTTTAAATGAACTTGCCTGGGGCGCGGGTATGTCGGCGATCTCTGCCATTGTTGGTCATCTGGGAAGTGCGTCTGTGGCAGCACATTCTGTGACTCAGGTGTGCAGGCAGCTTTCCATGGTTATTTCTTTTGGTGTTTCCAATGCAGCTTCCATTATGATAGGAAAAGCGATCGGGGAGAAAAAGGAGGAACTGGCAAGGGAGTACGGGCACCGTTTCCTGCATCTGTCGGTCCTCTTCGGCATCGGCGGAGGCATTCTGCTTCTTGCTGTTTCACCGGTGATATACACTGTCATGAAATTGACGCCTCTGGCAAAGTCTTATCTCAGTGTTATGATGGTGATCATGTCCTACTATGTAGTGGCCCAGTCTGTGAACAGTACCCTGGTCGTAGGCGTATTCCGCTCCGGAGGTGATACCAGATTTGGACTGGTGCTGGATATGGGTGTTATGTGGCTGTGTTCTATCGCAGGAGCAGCAGTGGGAGCTTTTGTGATCGGGATTCCCATGCCATGGGTCTACATTCTGCTGTGCAGCGACGAAGTTATAAAAATTCCCTTTTCTTTATGGCGGTACAAATCTTTTAAATGGCTGAAAAATATTACCAGATAAAAATCAGGACAGCAGAAAAATCTGTTGTGCATTTTATATAAAATAAAACTCGGAAAAAAGAAAAGCAGGGAGAAAAGGAAGGAATTTTCGGGAAAAAAGGAAAAATTTTACCGCTTTTTTTCTGTGAAAACTCTGTAAAATGGAGAAAGAGAAGGGGGACATACAGGGGGATTTTATAATTGTGCAATATTCCAACTTCCAATGGAGAGAAAAAAGTGCTATACTTCTGAATACAACATGTGGTAAAAATAAAATATAATGACACAAGGCGGCACAAGATATAGTAAAAGCTAAAAAAGGGGTACCGCTGTGAGAGGTGAGGCAATGATGTATGTAATTAAAAAAGACGGCACGAGAGAGAAGTTTGATGTGCAGAAAATTATTCGTGCAGTGAATAAATCCGCGTCCCGTATTATGTACCAGTTTACGGAACAGGAAGTGGAATTTCTCTGTAAATATGCGGAGGAAAAGGCAAGATCTCTGGGCAAGGAGGAAATCTCTATCCAGGAGATGCACAATATTGTGGAAGGTGCCCTGGAGGCGGTGAATCCGTCTGTGGCAAAAAGCTACCGGGACTACCGCAATTATAAACATGATTTTATCCATATGATGGACGAGGTATATACCAAGAGTCAGTCCATCCGCTATATCGGCGACAAGAGCAACGCTAATACGGACAGCGCTCTGGTTGCCACAAAAAGAAGCCTGATCTTTAATGAACTGAATAAGGAACTCTACAGGAAATTTTTCATGACCAGGAATGAGCTGCAGGCATGCAAGGACGGATACATTTATATCCATGACCAGTCAGCGCGTCTGGATACCATGAACTGCTGCCTTTTTGATGTTGCCAATGTTCTGAAAGGCGGATTTGAAATGGGAAATGTATGGTACAATGAGCCGAAAACACTGGATACAGCTTTTGACGTAATGGGAGATATTATCCTGAGCACTGCGGCGCAGCAGTACGGCGGTTTTACTGTACCGGAGGTAGATAAGATCCTGGCCCCCTATGCGGAGAAAAGTTATGTAAAGTATAAAGAAGAATTTCTGAAATATGTGGATCCTCTCTGGGATAAGGCACAGGAGAGAGCTGAGCAATATGCCCTTGATAAGGTGAGAAGAGACTACGACCAGGGCTGGCAGGGAATCGAGTATAAGCTGAATACCGTAGGTTCTTCCAGAGGAGACTATCCTTTTGTGACAGTGACTCTGGGGCTTGGCATGGGGCGTTTTGAGAAGATGTGCAGCATTTCCCTTCTGGAAGTGCACAAAGGCGGACAGGGAAAGAAAGGACATAAAAAGCCGGTGCTCTTTCCCAAAATCGTATTTCTGTATGATGAAAATGTACATGGAGAGGGCAAAATCGGAGAGGATGTTTTTGAGGCAGGGATTGCCTGCTCCGCAAAGACCATGTATCCTGACTGGCTTTCTCTGAGTGGAAAAGGATATATTTCCAGTATGTATAAGAGATACAAAAAAGTCATCAGTCCTATGGGATGCAGGGCATTTTTAAGTCCCTGGTATGTGAGAGGAGGCATGAATCCGGCAGATGAAAAAGATGAGCCGGTATTTGTAGGCCGCTTTAATGTGGGAGCTGTAAGTCTCCATCTTCCCATGATCCTGGCGAAGGCCAGGTCTGAGAACCGGGATTTCTATGAAGTCCTTGATTTCTATCTGGAAATGATACGTCAGCTTCACATCAGAACCTATGATTATCTGGGAGAAATGAGGGCGTCCACGAATCCTCTTGCTTACTGTGAAGGCGGATTCTACGGCGGCAATTTAAAGCCTTCTGACAAGATCAAGCCGCTACTCAAACCAATGACAGCTTCTTTCGGGATCACTGCATTAAATGAGCTTCAGGAGCTTTACAATGGAAAGTCTATCCGGGAGGACGGAGAGTTTGCTCTGGAGGTACTCCAGTATATCAACAGAAAAGTGGAGCAGTATAAGAAAGAGGACGGCAATCTGTATGCCATTTACGGCACTCCGGCAGAAAGTCTGTGCGGACTGCAGGTAGAGCAGTTCAGGAAGATGTACGGCATTGTGGAAGGCGTGTCTGACCGTCCATACGTGAGCAACAGTTTCCATTGCCATGTCACAGAAGATATCACGCCCATTGAAAAACAGGACTGTGAGGGAAGATTCTGGGAACTGTGCAACGGAGGAAAGATACAGTATGTGCGTTATCCCATCGGTTATAACATTGATGCTATCCGGGCTTTGGTAAGACGTGCTATGGAACTGGGGTACTATGAAGGAGTAAACCTTTCCCTTGCCTACTGTGACGACTGCGGGCACGAGGAATTGGAAATGGATGTGTGTCCTGTATGCGGATCCAGGAATCTGACAAAGATCGACCGTATGAACGGATATCTGTCCTACAGCAGGGTCCATGGAGATACAAGACTTAATGCGGCGAAGATGGCGGAGATCGCAGAGCGGAAATCTATGTGATCCCTGCAGGGAACAAAATAGATTATAGAAGAAACGTAGAAAATATTTTGAAATGCCCCTGATAAATTTGTGTAGAATGCACAGAAAACCAGGGGCAAAATTGTAAGAATTCCGTTTCATTTTTTGAGAAAATATGGTAACATTACCTTGATTTCGGGAATTTTACTTGTCGGCAAAGTTCCCGCTTACGTTGGGAGGATGAAACATGAATTCTTATGATTATTTACTGGATCTTGCCATTATCCTGTTAAGTACAAAAGTCTTCGGTCTTCTTACCAGGAGGGTGCGGATGCCCCAGGTAGTAGGGGCACTTTTGGCGGGACTGATTTTAGGACCGGCATGTTTTGGCGTATTGGAGCAGACAGAATTTATCAAACAGACTTCGGAGATCGGCGTGATCGTGCTGATGTTCTGCGCAGGTCTTGAGACAGATATCGATGAACTGAAGCGCAGCGGAAAAGCTTCCTTTATCATAGCTCTTCTGGGTGTGATCGTACCTCTTTTCGGCGGCTGCGGGGTTGCGGCTATGTTTAATGGCCCAGGGATGCTGGAAGCTTCATCAAATGCCAGTGCCATGCTCCAGAACTTTTTCATTGGTGTTATCCTGACTGCTACTTCAGTAAGCATTTCCGTGGAAACACTCAAAGAAATGGGAAAGCTGAATACGAAAGCAGGAAACGCTATTTTGGGAGCAGCGATCATTGATGATGTGCTGGGTATCATTGCACTGACCATTATCACCAGCCTGGCTGACTCTTCTGTAAATGTGTGGATCGTGCTCCTGAAGATTGTGGGCTTCTTTGTATTTGTGGGCTTAGGCGGCTACCTGATCCATCTTCTTTTTGAAAGATGGGTGAGAGGATATGAAAGGGATCTGCAGCGTTTTGTTATTGTGGCCTTTGTGATCTGCCTGGTATTTTCCTACTGTGCAGAGAAATTCTTTGGTGTGGCAGATATTACAGGGGCGTTTTTCGCCGGACTGATCATTACAAAGACTACACATACCAACTATATCGCAAGACGTTTTGGGATTTTGTCTTATATCTTCCTGTCACCGGTGTTTTTTGCAAATATAGGACTGCAGGTAGAGCTTCCGCATATGAGTGCTATGATCGTACTGTTTGCGGTTCTTCTCAGTATTGTTGCAGTGCTTACCAAGATCATCGGCTGCGGGATCGGAGCTAAGCTGTGCAGATTTTCTAATCAGGACTGTATCAGAGTAGGAATGGGAATGATATCCAGAGGTGAGGTGGCTCTGATCGTCGCTTCCAAAGGAAACAGTATGGGACTGATTTCTCCTAATATTCTGGGACCGGTGATTATCGTGGTAGTAGTTACAACCATTGTATCACCTATCCTGCTGAAGCTGACTTTCCAGGATAAGAAGAAAGCACCCGAATACATAGAAAATGATCTGGCAAAGCAGCTGGGAATTATGACAGACGAGGGAGAAAGGGACAAGAACCGTTTTGTAAAAAGAAAGAAAAAAGAAAAGACAAAGAGATAATGAGAAAGAAAACCGCTGCAGGCAGATCTTGCGGCGGTTTCTTTCAGGAAAAGAGAAAACAGGAAAGGCAGGAAAATAAAGTGAACATATTTCTGGCAGCAGTGAATGCAAAATATATCCACTCTAATCTGGCAGTTTACAGTATGAGGGCATATGCAAAGGCACAAGGCATCCGGACAGATTTGGAGGAATTTACCATTAATCAGCAAAAAGACGAGATTTTGAAGAAACTGTATGAGAAGCAGCCGCAGGTACTCTGTTTTTCCTGCTATATCTGGAATATTTCATTTGTAAAGGATTTGATCCGGGATTTGAAGCAAGTCCTGCCGCAGACAGAAATCTGGGCAGGCGGTCCGGAAGTCTCTTATGATGCGGAAAAATTTCTGGACGAAATGCCTCAGGTGAGTGGTGTCATGTGCGGAGAGGGAGAAGAAACTTTTCTGGAACTGGCAGAATATTATATCAATCGTCAAAAAGAAAAGAAAGAACTGAGCGAGATCCGTGGCATCGTATACAGACAGGAGAAAAAGATATACAGAAACCCGTTGCGGGAAATCCTGGATATGGACAGGCTGGTGTTCCCTTATGAGGATATGTCCCTTTTCCGGAATAAGATCATTTATTATGAAAGCAGCCGGGGATGTCCTTTTTCCTGCAGTTATTGTCTGTCTTCCATTGATAAGAAACTCAGGTTCCGCAGCCTCAATCTGGTAAAAAAGGAACTGCAGTTTTTCCTGGATCAGAAAGTTTCTCAGGTGAAATTTGTGGACAGGACATTTAACTGCAGAAAAGAACATGCCGCAGAGATATGGCAGTATCTGAAGGAACATGATAATGGGATCACCAACTTTCATTTTGAGATTGCTGCGGATCTCCTCACAGAGGAGGAGATTGCCCTGCTGAACACCATGCGTCCGGGAGCGGTGCAGCTGGAAATCGGTGTGCAGTCTACCAACCCTGCAACGATCCGGGAAATCAGGAGAAAGACCAGTTTTGACAGGATCCGGGAGCAGACGGAGAAGATAAAGGCAGGAAATAATATCCATCAGCATATGGATCTGATTGCCGGGCTTCCATTTGAAGGATATGACAGTTTCCGGAAATCTTTCTGCGATGTGTATGCACTGAAGCCGCAGCAGCTCCAGCTGGGATTTTTGAAGGTCCTGAAGGGATCTTACATGCATGAGATGGCAGAGGAGTACGGGTGCCTCTATAAGGCCTCAGAACCCTATGAGGTGCTGGAGACCAGATGGCTGGATTATGGGGAGATCTGCCGACTGAAAGGGGTGGAAGATATGGTGGAAGTCTATTACAACAGCGGTCAGTTTTCCAGGACCATGGAAGCGGTGGAGGAGTTGTTCGAAGATGCATTTTCCATGTATGAGGCACTGGCCCGGTTCTATGAGAGAAAGGGCTACGAAGGTCTGTCACATTCCAGGATACGAAGATATGAGATCCTCCGGGAATTTTTAGAAGAGAGACAGGAGGCAGACCGGGAATATTATGACCAGCTGATGGTTTATGATCTGTACGCCAGAGAAAATTTAAAGACACGACCTGTATGGGCACCGGATACTGGAAAATATAAACAAAAGATCCGTGAATTTTATGCCGGTGAAGCCCAAGAACCCAGGTTTTTAAAGAATTACAGGGGATACCAGGCAAAACAGCTGGAGAAAATGACCCATCTGGAGATTTTTGACTGGAAAGTGAGAGAAGGAGACAGAAAGAGGGCTTGCTGTGCGCTGCTTTTTGATTACAGCAGGAGAAATCCACTGACAAAGGATGCCGAAGTATACGAGGTGGAACTTTAAGGAAAGACAGGGAACAATTATGAGAGAATACGTATGTCTGGATCTGGAAACTACGGGGCTTGCGCCAAAGACAGACAGAATTATTGAAATCGGGGCAGTGAAGATAAAGGATGGGGCTGTGATGGGAGAATATTCCACGCTGGTAAATCCCAGAACAGAAATTCCCATACGGATCACAGAACTGACAGGGATCACAAAAGATATGGTGGAAGGAATGCCATGTGCGGAAGAAGCGGTAAAAGGTTTTCTTGATTTCTGCGGGGAACTTCCCCTTCTGGGACACAATCTGCTTTTTGACTACAGTTTTATTAAGCACAGCGCTGTCAATATGGGGCTGAATTTTGAGAAGAAAGGGGCGGATACCCTGAAGCTGGCGCGTACGCTTCTTCCTGATCTTCCGAGTCGGAGCCTGCAGAGCCTCCGGCTTTATTACGGGATTCCCCAGGAGGACGCTCACCGGGCGCTGGAGGATGCCCGGACCACCTGGAAACTTTATGAGAAGATGAAGGCGGAATTTCAGGCAGACAGACCGGAGCTTTTTATACAGACAGATTTGATTTACAAAGTAAAAAAGCAGGGACCAATCACTCCGGCACAAAAACGTTACTTGCAGGATTTAGTAAAATATCATAGAATAGACCTGAAAGTGGAGCCGGACAGCCTGACCAAAAATGAGGCTTCCAGGCTGATCGACACCATCTTGGGAACCTATGGAAAGATAATGAGATAACGAGGTAGAGAGATATGATGAATCTGAATAATTCCAAGACAAAGAGAATCATTGCAGGTATACTCGCTGTGATCCTTGCCCTTGCCATGATCATTCCAATGGCAATTACAGCCCTGGCATAATGGCAGACAGAAGAAGATATAAAAATAAGACATGAAAACAGACGGAAGGTTGCAGAACATGAAAATAGGAAAATTACCGGAGCCGGTGCTGATCCGCTCCGTATTAAAACAGGTACAGCACAGAAGAGAAGAAGTGCTGGTGGGGCCTGCCGTGGGGCAGGACTGTGCTGTCATAGAGGGAAAGGAAGGGGAAGTTTTCGTGCTTTCCTCAGACCCTATCACAGGAACCACCAAGGATATCGGAAGGCACAGTGTCCATATTACGGCAAATGACCTTGCTGCCTCCGGAGCAGATCCGGTTGGGGTAATGATCACAGTGCTTCTCACTCCCCAGACCACGGAGGAGGAACTGAAAGCGATGGTGAGGGACGTGGAGAGTGCCTGCCGGGAGCTGAATATGGAAGTCATGGGCGGACATACCGAGATCACAGATGTGGTGAAGCAGCCGCTGATCTCCCTGACCGGAGTAGGAAAGATCAGAAAAGAAGCGGTACTTACCACTTCTTCTGTAAAACCGGGACAGGATATCGTGATCACCAAATGGATCGGTCTGGAGGGCACATCCATTGCTGCAAAAGAGAAAGAAGAAATGCTCCTGGAGCGATTTGCCCCGTCTTTTGTGGAGACAGCCAAAAGATTTGACCAGTACCTCTCTGTGGTTCCAGAGGCGAAGATCGCCAGAGCGTGGGGTGTTTCTGCTATGCATGACATTACAGAGGGAGGCGTTTTCGGCGCTCTCTGGGAAATGGGAAGCGGATCTGGTGTGGGGCTGGATATTGACCTGAAAAAAATACCTATCAGGCAGGAAACGGTAGAAGTCTGTGAGGCACTGGGCCTGAATCCCTATATTCTTATGTCCAGCGGATCCATGATGATCGCTGCGGATGACGGCTGGGGGCTTGTAAGGAAGCTTGAGCAGGCGGGGATCCATGCAGCTGTTGTGGGAAAAGCCACAGCAGGCAATGACAGGATTCTGAGAAACGGGGAAGATACCAGATACCTGGATAAGCCGCAGAGCGACGAGCTGTATAAGATTTATGAGAACATGTAAGGGATTGGGAACAGAGGAGACAGACATGGCAAAATTAAATATTGTATTATATGAGCCGGAGATTCCGGCAAATACAGGAAATATCGGAAGGACCTGTGTCGCTACGGGAACCAGGCTGCATCTGATCGAACCGCTGGGATTCCGGCTGAATGAAAAGGAAATCAAGAGAGCCGGCATGGATTATTGGAAAGATCTGGATGTTACAACTTATGTAAATTATCAGGATTTCCTGGATAAAAATCCGGGGGCAAAAATTTACATGGCAACCACAAAGGCCCCAAAGACATATGTGGATGTGCATTATGAAGAGGACTGCTATATCATGTTTGGAAAAGAGAGTGCGGGAATTCCGGAGGAAATACTTCTGGAAAACCAAGAAACTGCAGTGCGTATTCCCATGATCGGGGATATCCGTTCCCTGAATTTAAGTAATTCTGTGGCAATTGTGCTCTATGAAGCTCTGCGGCAGAATCATTTTGACCATATGCAGTTAGAAGGGCATTTGACAAAGTACCAGTGGAAATAAAAAATGGACACAGAGGTCAGGCAAAGACGGCAGTGCGGGTATGAAAAAAGGACTGTTCTCAGAAAACAGCAGGATGAAAGAAAAATCGTTTGCTGTTTCGGGAAGAGTCCTTTCTGTTTTGCTTATGTACTGCAGCAGACCGCTTATTCCTCTTTTGCATCTTCCTCCGGGCTTTTAGCCAGGGTGAAAATAAATTCCGTGCCCACACCCTCTGTGCTGATGACATTGATATTTTGTTTGTGAGAGCTGATGATCTCCTTTACAATAGAAAGCCCCAGCCCGGTGCCCTTGCGGTCCTTTCCGCGGGAGGTATCGATTTTGTAGAAACGGTCCCATATTTTTGTGAGGCTGTCTTTGGGGATTCCGCAGCCGGAATCTTTTACAGAGATAAAAACCGTCTCATGTTTTAAGGTAGATTCGATTTTGATCACGGAATCCTCCGGACTGAATTTGATCGCATTGTCAATGAGATTGTAAAGTACCTGCTGGATCTGTCCCATGTCTGCATGGACAAACAGAGTCTGACCGGTGAGAAGGAGCTCAATGGAGATCCGTTTATCCCGGCAGGTGCCTTCAAAGGTGGCGGCAGTGGTCTTGATCACGCGGTTGATGTCAAAATGAGAGTAATCCAGCTGCCGGCCCTGGTTATCCAGGTCATTTAAGGTGATCAGACTCTGAGTCAGCTTGTAGAGCCGGTCTGTCTCATAGACTACGATGTTCAGGTATTTTTCCTGCATATCAGGGGGAATGGTCCCGTCCAGGATCGCCTCTGTGTAGCCTTTGATGGAAGTCAGGGGGGAGCGGAAATCATGGGACACATTGGCAATGAATTTTCGCTGGTAATCCCCGGTTTTTGCCAGTTCATCGGACATATAATTCAGAGTCAGGGCAAGATATCCCAATTCGTCTTCTTTTCCTACCGGGATATTGTACTTCAGATTGCCGGAGGCAAATGCGTCTGCACCCTGTATGATTTTCTGCAGGGGACGGTAGATCATGAAAGAAAAAACAGGGATGATGGCGAGGACGATCAGCATAAAAAGACCGAACAGGATATAGATATTATTCATGATCTGGTCTCTTTGCTGTATCACAGTGCTCATGGGAAGGTGGAGGCTGACATATCCTACAACGTCCATGCCCAGGGTCACGGGAGCCATGACGCTTAAGTAATCCTGGGAGAATTCGCCGAAAAAGTCTCCTACAGTGTAGTAGGAACCGCTGGATATCCCGGGATTAAAATTTTCGATCACCGCAGGTTTATCAGAAACAGAATCCAGGGAAGTGTCAAGCAGGATTTCTCCCTCAGGGCTTATGAGCCAGATCTGGGCATCCTGGTAAGAGGCAACCGTTTTCAGATTGGCAAAGATATTTTCCACGGTAACAGAATCCTGGTAATATTTTGCTGCCCGGCTTTGGGCGATGTTGGTAGCTTCCCGGTAAAGCTCATTGCTGTATACGGATTCCACATGCTTCTGAGCAAGAGAATTGCCCAGAAGCGATATAGCGGTAAATCCAATGATGCCAAGAAGGACAATGGTAAGGACAAATTTTACATACAGATATTTTTTCATTTATTTTTGACCTCAAATTTATATCCGATGCCCCAGACTGTGGCAATGGACCATGCGGGGTGATCTTTGATCTTTTCCCGCAGACGTTTGATGTGGACATCCACAGTACGGGTATCTCCGATGTATTCATATCCCCAGATATGATCCAGAAGCTGTTCTCTTGTAAAGACCTGATTGGGAGAAGAGGCAAGGAAGTATAAAAGTTCCAGCTCTTTCGGGGGCATATCTACCTGCTCTCCGAAATAGACCACAGAGTAATTGGTCAGGTTGATGGCAAGATCCGGGTATTCCACATATTTGCCTGCAGGCTGTGTGGAAGGAGCAACGGTAGGCTGATACCTGCGGAGAACTGCTTTTACTCTTGCTACCAGTTCTTTGGAATCAAAAGGTTTGATCATATAGTCGTCTGCACCCAGTTCCAGCCCAAGTACTTTGTCAAAAATCTCTCCTTTTGCGGAGAGCATGATGATCGGAACATTGGATTTATGCCGGATTTCCCGGCAGACCTGATACCCGTCTATTCCGGGAAGCATCAGATCCAGAAGAATCAGGTTGGGAGCAAAGGAAGCGAAGGCTTTTAACGCCTCTTCTCCGTCGTTTACGATTTTTGTGTCATAGCATTCTTTGGTCAGGTACAGAGAAATTAACTCTGCAATATTATTGTCATCATCGACGATGAGAATTTTCTGTTTTACTGCCATCTGGCAATACCCCCTTATTTTTTAAACTCAACAATAGTTACTCCTGCATCTCCCTCCCCAAATTCGGCAAGATGGAAATCTTTCACGTATTTCAGGCGCTTCAGGTAATTGTGAATGCCCTTTCTCAGAGCGCCGGTTCCTTTTCCGTGAACGACGCGGACACTGCTTAAATGGGCAAGATAAGCATCGTCCAGATATTTATCAAGTTCCGCGACTGCCTCATCCACTGTCTTGCCCAGAAGGTTGATTTCCGTGCGGATAGAGGAAGATTTGTTCATCCTGATCTTTCCGGCGCCGGTACGCTGCAGAGACGGTCCCGTAATCACCGGTTCATCGATCAGCTGCAGATCGGATATATGAACTTTAGAACGAAGGATTCCCATCTGCACAAAGAGCATTCCTTTGGCATCTGGTTTGGAACTGACGGTTCCTTTTACATTCAGACTTAAGACTTTGACGGCGTCTCCCAGGGAAATATCTTTTGGTGTCAGGGTGGATTTCTTTTTCTCCGGTGTCTTTAATGCCATTTTCTTTCCGGCATTATCCATCTTCTGGCGGAGCTCAGAGCGGCGTTTCTCCAGTTCTTTGGCTGAGAGGGTCTGGGCGCCTGCTTTGTTAAAGATCTTCATGGTCTGGTCCGCGTATTCCTTTGCTTCCCTGAGAATTCGGTGGGCTTCTTCGTTGGCAGCACGGAGGATCTTTTCTTTCTGCTGATCCAGTTTGTCCTGTTTTTCTTCCAGCCTTGCTTTGAGCTGCGCTACCTCTTCTTTGTAGGAAGCAATCTGCGCCTGCTCTGCCTCAATGGTCCTGCGGCTCTGCTCCAGGGTGGAGAGCACGTCTTCAAAGGACTCGTCCTCTTTACTGATCTGCTCTTTTGCCTTGTCAATAATATAAGAAGGAAGTCCCAGTTTTCCGGAAATGGCAAAGGCGTTGCTCTTTCCGGGAATGCCGATGAGCAGACGATAGGTGGGGCGCAGAGTCTCAACATCAAATTCGCAGGAACCATTCTCCACGCCTTCGGTGGAAAGTGCATAGACTTTCAGTTCACTATAGTGGGTAGTAGCCATGGTGCGGATGCCCTGTTCGTGCAGGTGGGAGAGGATGGCAATAGCAAGCGCCGCACCCTCTGTGGGATCGGTTCCTGCACCCAGTTCGTCAAAGAGCACCAGAGAATTTTGGTCAGCCTTTTCCAGAAAACGGACTACATTGGTCATATGGGAGGAAAAGGTACTTAGGGATTGTTCGATACTCTGCTCGTCTCCGATATCTGCATAGACTTCCTGGAATACACTGAGTCTGGAGTGGTCAAAGGCAGGGATATGAAGTCCGGACTGCCCCATGAGTGTCAGAAGCCCCACGGTTTTTAAAGAGACCGTCTTGCCTCCGGTGTTGGGACCTGTGATGACCAGCAGGTCAAAGGTATCTCCAAGACTTACATCAATGGGCACTACTTTGTGCTTGTCGATCAGTGGATGACGGGCTTTTTTCAGTTCAATGATCCCTTGGTTATTGAACTGAGGTTCTGTGGCGTTCTGCGCTTTTGCCAGCAGCGCTCTGGCAAAGATAAAGTCCAGCTGTGCCAGGACTTTTAAGTTGTCCTGCAGGAGCTCCAGGTGCTCTGCGGCCGCCTGGCTCAGATCAGACAGGACGATTTCAATCTCTGCCTGTTCCTTTACCTCCAGTTCCCGCAGGTCATTGTTCAGCTTTACGATTGCCATGGGCTCTACAAAGAAGGTAGAACCGGTGGAAGACTGGTCGTGGACCATACCGGGAACCTGACTTTTGTATTCTGCTTTTACAGGTATGCAGTATCTGCCGTTCCGCATGGTGACCACTGCATCCTGAAGATAGGACCTGGCACCTCCGCTTACATAGGAAGAAAGCTGGCTGTGGATTTTGTCATTGGTGTTCTTCATGGCGCGGCGTACCTGCTTAAGCCCGGGACTGGCGTCATCTGCAATCTCCTCTTCGGAGAGGATGCACCGGCGGATCTCCATGGCAAGAGGTGTCAGGGGCTGGATCACATCAAACATGGCATCCAGACAGTCGCTGTCCTGCTCCTCGTTTTCCTTTCTGGAATAAGCTTTTGCTTTGTTGGCAGTTTCCAGAAGGGAACAGACTGCCAGAAGTTCTCCTGTGCCCAGAGTACTGCCGATCTCCAGTCTTTTCAGAGAGCCCCGGATGTCTTTCAGACCTCCGAAAGAAAGAGAACCCTTCTGGTAGATTCTGGACAGAGCGTCTGCGGTTTCCTGCTGCAGGGTCTCAATCTGGACAAGGTCGGACAGAGGGGTGATCCTGCTGCACATTTCTTTTCCAAGAGAGGATGTGGCACAGGTCTCCAGCTGAGCGACAATCTTGTCATATTCTAAAGTTTTTAATGCTTTTTGATTCATAAATTCACCTGTTTTCCGTTAAAATTTTCAGTGGGAATTAACATCTTCATTTTACATGAAATGGGACGGAAAGAAAAGCCCTGCTGCGGGGAAAATTCTTTGTGAGAAAATCTTCATAAAAAGTTCATAAATTTTTGTTATAATAAACCAAAGTTTTAGCCTTATATCAGAGGGAAGGTGCCGGCAGAGACGAATGGCGGGAGACAGCAGGGAGCCGGCGGTATTTCCGAAATGGAGAGATAGACTATGGATGAACGGAAAATTGCGGAAAATAAAAGTGCAGAAGAGATGGAAAAACGTCAGGAAATGAATCCTCCGGAAAAAACAGGACCGGAAAAAAGATTAGGGGAGGAACCGGGAAGCGAAGAAGCGGACGAAAAAAAAGCGGAAACTTCCGGCTATGAGTTCCTGAAAGAGACCATTAAGCAGAAACCTGTAGATAAACGGAAACTGGCCAGGCAGACGGCACGGCTGGCAGGTTCCGGAGCAGTGTTCGGACTTGCAGCAGCAGTGGTCTTTGCTCTGGCCGCCCCTGGTATTGAGAGAAAGGTGGAAGCCTATTATCAGGATAAGAGCATTCGCTATCCGGAGGAAGAAGAGCAGGAAGAAGAGGAGCAGAAACAGGAGGAGACAGAGACACAGACCCAGGAAAATACAGAGGAAACACCTCAGACCACCACAGTGATCCAGGAGCTGACCCTTGAGGATTATGAGAAGCTCTATACAGAAATGTTCCAGGCGGCGGGGGAAGCGCGGAAAGCCCTGGTAACAGTCATCGGAAGCCAGAATGACCGGGACTGGTTTCAGACACCATACGAAAGCCAGATTTCCGGTCTTATTGTGGCAGAGAGCGGCCAGGATCTGTATATTCTCACAGAATACAGAATTGTGGAAAATGTAGACAGGATCCAGGTGGTCTTCTGTGACGGCACTATGACAGACGCCAGATTTCAGAAATCGGATACCAATACAGGTCTTGCTATTTTGAAAATCCCCCAGTCGGAAATCAGCACAGAAACCAAAAATGCCATTGCCATTGCGCCTCTGGGGGACTCTTACAATGTAAAACAGGGTGAACCTGTTCTTGCAATCGGAAGCCCGATGGGGTATAGTGATTCTGTCGGTTATGGAATCGTGACTTCTACTTCCAATACAGTCTCCAAAGTGGACGCGGAGTACGGGCTGGTGACAACAGACATTACGGGAAGCAGCCAGGGAAGCGGTGTTATCGTAAATCTGGAAGGAGAGATCGTGGGAATCATTGCCCAGTCCTTTGCCCGGGAAGACACGGGCAGCCTTGTGACGGGGCTGGCGGTTTCCCAGAGCCGTGAGATCATCGAGACACTGACTAGCAATGAGCAGACAGCATATATGGGCATCACAGGAGAAAATATTTCCACAGAGATTTCGGATAAAAAAGGGATCCCCAAAGGTGTCTTTGTAAAAGCAGTGGAAGTGGATTCTCCCGCCATGCAGGTGGGTATCCAGAACGGAGATGTGATCGTGGAAGTGGGCGGCGAAAAGGTAGAGACTGTGAAAGGATATCAACAGCAGTTAAAGTCCTGTAAAGCCGGCAGTACAATAGAAGTAAAGGCCATGCGTCAGGGCACGGAAGGCTATGTGGAAGTCAGCTTTGACGTGACATTAAAGGCAAAATAGAAAGGGCAGAATTATGAAATTTATTAAGGAACTCCGTGAGGGTGAAAAAATCTCAGGTGTTTATTTGTGCAAACATAAGCAGGCGGCTGTGACAAAGAACGGAAAGCCGTATGAAAATGTAATCTTACAGGATAAGACAGGAACCATTGATGCCAAGATCTGGGATCCTAATTCTCTGGGAATCGATGAATTCGATCCTCTGGACTACATTGATGTGGTAGGGGACGTGACCAGTTTTCAGGGAAGCCTCCAGATCAGCATCAAACGTGTGCGGAAAGCGCAGGAGGGGGAATATGATCCCGGCAATTACCTTCCTGTAAGCAGCAAAAATCCGGATTCTATGTACCAGGAATTGTTAAGCTATGTGACACAGGTAAAGAATCCTTATCTTCACAGACTTTTAGTCAGCTTTTTTGAAGAGGATGATGAGATCATGAAAACCTTCCGGAAACATTCAGCAGCAAAGTCCGTCCACCATGGATTTATCGGCGGTCTGCTGGAACATACGCTGAGTGTCACAAGGCTGTGTCTGTATTACTGCCAGACTTATCCTATTTTAAATAAAGACCTGCTGGTAACAGCGGCCATGCTCCATGATATCGGAAAGACAAAAGAGTTAAGTGCTTTTCCGGTGAACGACTATACCGATGACGGACAGCTTCTGGGGCATATTATGATCGGTGCGGAGATGGTCCATGATAAAGCACGGGAGATTCCCGGATTTCCCCAGAATACAGAGAATGAGTTAAAACACTGTATCCTTGCCCACCATGGGGAACTGGAATACGGATCTCCCAAGAAACCGGCGCTGGCAGAGGCAGTGGCTCTGAATCTGGCAGATAACACAGATGCTAAGATGGAGACCCTGACAGAAATTTTTGCTGCTGCGGGAGAACAGAAGGACTGGCTGGGATACAACCGGCTCTTTGAGTCCAACCTGAGAAGGAGCAGTACAACATGAAGTTTAAGAAAAACGATGTAGTTACAGTGGAAATCCAGGATATGGGACATGACGGAGAAGGCATCGGGAAAGCAGAGGGATACACCCTGTTTATCAAGGATGCGGTCATAGGAGATCTGGTGGAAGCCAAAGTAATGAAAGCCGGAAAAAATTACGGATATGCCAGGCTTTTGAAAGTATTAAGACCTTCAAAAGACCGGGCGGAACCTCCATGTCCCTGCGCAAGAGCCTGCGGCGGATGTCAGCTCCAGGCTCTTTCTTATGAAAAGCAGCTGGAATTCAAAGAGAAGAAAGTCCGGGGAAATCTGGAGCGGATCGGAGGTTTTTCTGACTTTGTGATCGAGAAGGTCATAGGGATGGAAGAACCCTGGAGATACCGAAATAAGGCACAGTATCCTGTGGGAAAAGATAAGGACGGAAAGATCATTACAGGTTTTTATGCGGGAAGGACCCACTCTATCATTCCCAATAGGGACTGCCTGCTGGGGGCAGAGGTAAATGAAGAGATTTTAAACAGAGTCCTCGCATACATGGAGGAAAATCACACAGAACCTTATGATGAGAGCACCGGAAAGGGACTGGTGCGCCATATACTGATCCGGTACGGGTTTAAAACCGGGGAGATCATGGTCTGTCTGATCATAAACGGAAGAAAACTGCCGGGGGCAGAGAAGCTGACAGCTGCTTTAAGGGAAATTCCGGGGATGACCGGCATCAGCCTGAATGTGAACACAAAAAGGAACAATGTGATCCTGGGGGAAGAAGTGATCCCCCTTTGGGGGCAGGAGTATATCACGGACTATATCGGGGATGTGAAGTATCAGATTTCTCCCCTCTCTTTTTATCAGGTGAATCCGGTCCAGACAGAGAAGCTGTATGAGACAGCTCTGGAATACGCGGGGCTTACCGGGAAGGAAACTGTGTGGGATCTGTACTGCGGGATCGGGACCATCTCTCTTTTCCTGGCGAAAAAGGCAAAGAAGGTCTACGGTGTGGAGATCGTACCGCCTGCCATTGAGGATGCAAGGAAAAACGCTGCCATCAACGGGATTGAAAATGCAGAGTTTTATGTGGGCAGAGCGGAAGATGTGCTGCCGGAGAAATATGAGAAGGATGGGATCTTCGCAGATGTGATCGTGGTAGATCCTCCCAGGAAGGGATGCGATGAGGCGGTGATCCAGACTATGTTGAAGATGAGACCGGAGAAGATCGTGTATGTGAGCTGTGATCCGGCGACGCTGGCGAGAGATCTGAAGAAGCTTTGTGAAGAGGTGTATGAAGTGAAGAGAGTGGCGGTGTGTGATATGTTTCCGCAGAGTGTGCATGTTGAGACAGTCGCCCTGATTACACGAAATGTTGTATAATATAATGAAAAATGAGAAAAATACCACAAAATATAGTTATCTGTGAAAATATATCTTGTGGCAGAAGTGAGGGAAAATGCCCGGAAATAAGGGAAAACAGCGAAGATGGGGTGCGGATAAGCATCCCATCTTCGCTGTTCTAAAGGCGGATATTTTGACCGGAATAAAGGTATGCTTAGAAATTTTCAGAATGGACATTTTGTAAATTTGGTGTGTTTCTTTATTTTATGGAATTTTATAGAGAGTTCTCCGGTCAATTTTTCTGATTTTAGGTTCTGCGTTTGTTTCCATGGCAAATGTGTCCTCTTTTTTGATTTTTTACAAAATCTTTAAAGTGTCAAGAAACGTCTTTTGTGAGAAATTCTGTTCATTGTTATTTTTATATGGATAGATTATCCTATAGTTAAACAAAGTGTCAAGAATTTTTTGACGTGTAAAGTCCTTAATACACTTATGCCGGCAGAGAGAGGGGACTAAGAATATGGATGGTATGAAAACAGGATGGGAAAATTTTGCTTAAAAACACCCGAAGTTATCAAAATGGTTGTACCAAATCTTTTGTTTCTTTGTTTTCAGTATGGGGATGACGATTATTCAATATCTGTTTTTCACCTTTATTCTGGGAATTTTAGGAAAAGAATTGGCCGGGACAGATTGAAAAAAATTTACAATATGCGCAGATATCGGACGAGTATTGGAAGATGATCAGATGCGCTGGAAGGAGATAAGAGAAAATGATACAGGAAAACCGTGCATTTATGGAAATGATGAAAACGGCAAGGGAATGGCTTGCAGATAGAGATCCTCTGGAAATCGCAGACAAAACAGGAATCCCTTATGAGGAAGAAAGCGGGGAGTTTCGTCTGGTCAGTCTGGGTGAGGAAGTCCGTATTCACTATCCGGATTATGTGGTCACGCCATATATCAATGAATGGCAGCAGTTGATTATCCTGCACTGTATGAAGTTGGCAGACGGTATTCCTTTGACCGGAGAATGGATGTCCATGCGGGAAATAAAAGATGGGATGATCCGGGGCGGAAATTTTGATTTGAGATGTGAAGCTGTGATCCGTCAGCGGCTGAGCCAGATAGATGTGGAAGAACTTTCCGGGAAATGCAGGACGATGGGAGGCAGGATGATGGACAGCAATGCGGATTTTACGGTCCAGTTTGATTTTCTGCCCTGTTATCCGCTGCTGCTGAAGCTGTGGTTTGCGGATGAAGAATTTCCGGCCTCAGGAAAGCTTTTGGTAGATACAGGTGCGGATCATTATCTGACCATCGAGGATGCGGTGACCCTGGGACAGCTGGTCATGGAAAAGCTTGTAGGACTGTTCTAAAGAAGACAGTCCTACAGGAACTCTTCACGCTGGTCGTGGAACAGAAAATTTTCAATTCCTGCTTTGATAAACTGATCAATGGTCTGCTGTATTTTGGTCCAGTCCCCGCATTGCTGCTTAATCATCATGCGGTTGATGGCAAGGCAGCCGTTCATCTGGAAATAGAAAATGGACTCTGCCTGCTCGAAAGTCAGAAGGCTGTTTTGCATTAAGTGTGTAACGAATTGTTCCTTGCCGGAATCCATCAGTTTTTCCAGCATCCGGGCGGAAGTCAAATCATCCAAAAAGAGTACCTGATACTGGGATGAGGAGCGTATTTTCTCGCAGAACGGATAGGTACAGTTCTGCTTATGGGGACAGAGCACATGTTCCAGAACGCCTGATGTATCCGAAAGAAAATCCTCTAAAATATCATTCAGTACATCGTCAATATCGTAGTAATGAAGGTAGAATGTGCCTCTGTTCATTTCTGCCTTTTTGCATATTTCTGTCACCGTAATTTTATTATATGGTTTGGTCTTCAGCTCCTCCAGAAGGATGTCTTTAATGGTCTGGCGTGTGTATCGGGTGCGCCGGTCTAATTTTTGTATTTTATCCATAAGGCTTTCCTCCAGATTCTATACAATTTTCGGATTCTGTTCAGAAACCTGTCAATGTGAAAATATTGATGATTGAATTATTCCATGGGTTTATTATAATGATTTTGATATTAAAAATCAACAGTATGTTTAGAAAAAAGACATATTGTATAGAAAGGGGTAAATAAGATGGGACATATCATAGCAGTGGCAGGAAAAGGCGGCGTAGGGAAAACCACATTATGCGGTTTGTTGATCCAATATCTGTGTGAAAGTGGGAAAAAACCGGTGCTGGCAGTGGATGCAGACGCAAATGCGAATCTGAACGAGGTGCTGGGTGTGGAGATTGAATGCACATTAGGAGAACTGCGGGAGGAAATTGAAAGGGCGGGTATGGACAGCCGTTATCAGATTCCCATGGGAATGACAAAGCAGGCGTACCTGGAAATGCGGCTGGCAGATGCAATAGCGGAGGAAGATGATTACGATTTGATGGTAATGGGCCGTACACAGGGGCAGGGGTGCTACTGTTTTGTAAATGGATTAGTGCAGACACAAATTCAGAAGCTGCAAAGCCATTACCCATATGTGGTGGTGGATAACGAGGCCGGCATGGAGCATATCAGCCGGGGGCTGATTCCGTCTATGGAAATTGCCATATTGGTCAGCGACTGTTCCAGGCGAGGCGTACAGGCAGCAGGAAGAATTGCAGCCTTGATGAAAGAACTGAATTTTAAACCCAAAAAGGTAGGATTGATAGTGAACCGTGCCCCGAGAGGAAAACTTGACGAAGGAACAATGGAGGAAATCAACAAACAGGGACTATCTCTGCTGGGCATTGTACCGCAGGATCAGAATGTTTATCAGTATGATTGTGATGGACAGCCAATCGTCCGGCTTCCGAAGGATTCTCCCGTGCGGGGGGCGCTTCATGAAATTGTACAGAAACTGGGCTTATAGGAGACAGGTCGGGTACGTTTGGAAAAAAATTCCGCAGGAGGACTTTCTAGGGTCTATTTATTATAATCTCAGCATTATGGAAGCAGACAGACTGGGAAAGTCTCCTTATGACTGCAGCCGGGAGCTGGTAAAAGAAGTAAAAGATATCCTGCTCCTCTGTGTTGACGGTCTCACTGAGATTAAAGAAGCTAGCGGCTGCCATTCCCTAAAACAGAATATCATCGCCGTACATCAAGTAAGAAATATCCTGAAGTATGTTCCAGATAAAGACAGAAAAGCTTTTGCAACAGATGTGAAAATAATATATCAGGCTTCAGATGAGAAGAATGCCCTGGAGGTCCTTGAACGGGTAACTGAGAAGTGGGCCACTACCATCCGAAATTGGGCTCAGATCTACGGAGAAGTGAGTATTATGTATGATGGCAGACTTCCGGAATAAAAGAACGACTTGGTTAAAACAGGCGGAAAAGCCGCCTGTTATTGTCATACCCTCCAATTAAAGAACACCTTTCTGCAAAAGAATATTCGCATACAAAGCCTTTTCACCGGTAGCTATAATTGCATATGCTTTCTTTGCCTCTTCGTAAAACTCAAATCTCTCCAATGTTCCCACTATCTGTGCTCCATGGCTGTCATGCCTGCTGAGAATTTCTTTGTACACATCCCACACCGGGGTCTCCACAGGATCGCCCGGCATTACTTCCATAAGCTGGACTGGATGTTCTACATAATGATCCAATGGAAACAGCTGAAGAATTGCATCTAACAGTTCGGGAATTCCGTGTCCGTCACAGCGGATGACCTTTGCGTGCTGTCCTATACTTTCTGCAGGAAAATTGCCGTCTGCAATTACAAGACGGTCACTGTGTCCCATTTCTGCCAAGACTTTTAACAATTCCGGCATCATTGACTTCTATAATCTCCGGGGCGGATTGGCAGGACTGTATGGCTCCTTTGAGTCCTTTTTCGCCTGTATAGGATAGGATTTCCGGAAATTGCCCGACACCCAGCAATATAGGATGTCCGCAGCGGCCGTGATAGGAAGGAATACAGATATCCGCATCAGCTGCCAGGAGAGCCTTGACTGTATCAACGGAAAACAGAGGTACGTCTACATAAGAAATCAGCACTTTTGATACTTTATCCTGCAGATAGGAAAGACCTGTCTTTATATTATCCAGCATTTCACTGTCAGACGGGCTGGGCAAAAAGGTCAGATTCATAGAGGGAACCCATTTGGTTACAGGCATATTCTCATCGTGGACGACAACAATACGCCGTATGCCAGCCTGCTGGAGCAGCAGTGCCAGACGTTTTATGGCAGTGATTGTCCCGGTCTTTTTCAATGGTTCAAAATTTTTTTTACCGTCTGTTTTGCCGGAAGCAATGATCAGTGCAGCAGTCATGACAGAACTCCTTTCTCCGGATTGTATCCTTTCAATATATAGAAAAGTATAGCATAAGAAGACATTTTAATGCAATATACCACAAAAGAAAGCCCGAAGACTGTCTTCGGACTTTCAAAACAATTGCAGAATTTATATTGTACCGTTATAAAGAGCCTCAAGCTGTTCGTCTGTAAGATCTACATGATAGAACAGGCTGAAGAATTCCCGTACTTCTTCGTCTACATCAAAATTCAGATAATCGGGATAAATCAAACCGGAAAGCCAGCGTATGCCTACGATACGGTTTGGTCCGGGCGGACGGTCCACCCAGCTGAACGGGGCATTGGGAGTGCCGTATACTTTTTGTTCCTGGACAGCTTTTAAGGAAGCAAAAGTCGGGTCATTGAGAAGAGCTTCTGCTGCAGAGCCTCCGCTGAGATTGGACTTAGGCTCGCCGTTGACAATGATAACATCAGGATCCCAGGCAAGAAGCTGTTCAGCAGAAATCTGTACCCGGGAACCATCGCCCAGCTCTAAATCTGCTACATTCACAGCATTGACCATATCAATGATCTGTGCGTGAGAAGAACCTGCGGGAGCTGTTTCCAGAGAATCCTCACCGTTGCCGTAGTAGATGCGGACTTTTTCTTCTTCCGGTATATCCATGTTAGCGATGTCATCAAAAGTTTTCTCTGCGTAAGCAGCCAGTTCTTCTGCCTGCTCCTCCATACCGAATAGATCACCCATGAAACGATAAGCTTCAGGAGCCGCAGTTAAATCTCCGTCTACCGCAATTACAGGAATTCCCAGACTTTCAGAAAGCGCATCACAGTCGGAAATCATAGCATCATTGATAGTACCCACGCTGACTGCGATGGTCGGATTTGCTGCAATCACTGCTTCATCTGCCTATGCCAAAGCGGCAGACCGTGAAAGGAGTACTTACGGAAGAAATTAAAGCGCCCTCTTCAATGGAGATTTTTTGTCTGATGGATGTGGAAAAGACACATGAGGGATACCGTGTCAGACAGAAGCCATGGAGGGGAGGAAGTATGGCAGATTCTATGGGCGCGGGTGCATTTTATATAACCGAATTAGGTACAGAAACGAAGCATCCGGGAGAAATTGTGGAAGTAACGCTGCTGCGCGGGGAAGAAGATTTTGAGTATGAAAAATCATATATTTTTGACAGGTAGAAAAGGTGTGGGCAAAACTACTTTTCTGAGAAAAGTTCTCCAGTCTTATAGTGGAAGTCCGGGAGGTTTTTTTACTGTGCGGACGAATTCCTTCCTGAAAAATGCATATTCTGTGCACCTGTTTCAGGCAGGGACAAAAGAGAAAGCCTGCTGCCCAAATGCAGAAAATTTACTTTTTGTGTGCGGAGAGCCGAATCAGGATACAGCAGAGAAATTTAATCGGCTAGGTTGTGAAGCATTGGAAGCAAAGAAGGAAGCATCCTTGATCATTATGGATGAGCTGGGACCTCATGAGGGTCAGGCTCTGCTGTTTCGAAATGCAGTTTTGCGGGTACTAAACGGGAACATTCCTGTATTAGGCGTTCTTCAGGAAGCGGATTCTCCCTTTTTGGATGAAATCAAATGTCATCCGAATGTTCGGATCGTGCGGATTACAGAGGAAAACCGGAATGATAAAAAACTTTTTCACGAAATTTGTAAAATGGTGCTGCCGCATTGATGCGGAAGCACCATTTTTACGGAGAATTATGATGAAAAGTACTTTAAGAAAACATTTATTTTTCTTCCACTCATTCAAGACCCGGCTTACAGTTACCCGGTTCAGTCCCAGAGAGACAGCAAGTTCTTCCTGGGTGTATGGGATGCTCCTTGGGGTGACGCCTCTGTCATAATCCGGATATGCAGTCTCATGAAGAAGGAAGCTGGCAATTTTCTGATAGCGGTCATAGAGGGTTATGCGGCGAAGCTGTTCTGTCAGGTGATAACAAGTCCTGGACAAGAGCCTGAGCATAAGGCGCATCAGTTCCGGAGATTCGTCCATATAGGGGGAAAGGGTGTCCAGGTCACAGGCCAGAAGTTCTGCCTGGTTTACTGCGGCTGCAGACACGGGATAGACACTGTGGGCCAGAAGGGCAGATTCTCCGATGATTTTCCCTTTTTCTACGATTTCAAAAGTCAGTTCTTTTCCGGACTTTGTTACATAAAAAGCCCGGACCCTTCCGCTTTTGATAAAAAATAATTTGTTGGCGTGTTTCCCCTGTATGTAAATAGTCTCTCCGGGCTGGTAACGGTATAAGGTGCCGGCCTTTTCAAAATAGGGAAACAGGTTGTCCGGTATTTTGATCTGTTCCATAAATCTGATTCTTTCCCTTCTTAACTTTTTTCATTATCCTACCATAAAAAAGAAAAGAATGTAACACAGACTACAGATTCTTTGAAAAATTCTGGGTAAAATGAGTTCTATGCAGCAGACATCATGTGCGTAATAAAAACTTGGAAGGAAAGGTAGAAAAAAGGATGGAAAGAAGTATGGATCTGACAGAAGGAAAAGTAGGAAAGGTGCTGCTGAGATTTTCGATTCCCTTTTTCCTTGCAAACTTGCTTCAGGCTCTTTATGGGGCAGTGGATCTGATGGTGGTGGGAAAATTCTGCAGCGCCCAGAGTGTGGCAGCTGTCTCCACAGGTACGCAGGTGACACAGATCGTTACCAGTCTGATCACCGGATTTACCCTGGCAGGTACTGTGCTGGTCGGAAGATACACTGGAATGGGAAAGAGAAAGAAAGTGGAGGAGACTATAGGGACTACTCTTACCTTTTTCGCTGTGTTTTCTCTGTTCCTTACGCTGGTATTTCTGCTGGCAGTTCCTGTTGTGCTCAGGCTTCTTCAGGTGCCGGAGGCTTCCTATGCAGAAGCCTTTCAGTATGTGTCAGTCTGTGGCCTTGGAATCTTTTTCATTTGTGAATACAATGCATTAAGTGCTGTGCTGAGAGGGTACGGAGATTCTGTCAGTCCGCTGGTTTTCGTGGGCGCTGCCTGTGTCTGCAATATTATGGGAGATTTTCTGACGGTGGGCTGGCTTCATATGGGGGTCGTGGGGACTGCGGCAGCTACGGTTTTTTCCCAGGGCGTCAGTATGCTCCTGGCTGTTATATATTTAAAACGGAGAAAGTCTCTGTTTCCCTTTTCAGTGAAAAGCTTGAAAATACAGCCTGTGATTTTAAAGGAAGTGATTCAGGTAGGGATTCCGGTATCCTTTCAGGAGTGTATGGTACGTTTGTCTTTTCTTTACCTGACTTCTATTACCAATGGATTTGGAGTAGCCGCTGCTTCGGCAGTGGGAATCGCCAGCAAATATGATGTATTTGCCATGCTGCCGGCCACTTCTGTGGGAAGTGCCCTGTCTGCTCTGACAGCCCAGAATCTGGGAGCTGGAAAGAAGAAGAGAGCAGATCAGTTTCTCAGATATGGCACGCTGGTATCTTTTGGCTGTTCCCTGATTTTCTTTTTCTGGGCACAGTTTTCTCCAGAGACTATGCTGGGGATTTTTACTGACGACCGGAGCGTGATAGAAGAGGGAATTGCCTTTTTGAAGAGCTGCAGCCTGGATTATCTGGCAGTGGCTTTGCTGTTTCCTGTCAACGGATATCTCAACGGAAGGGAAAAAACAATCTTTACCATGGCGAATAACTGTACCGGGGCTTTGCTGATCAGAATCCCTGTTTTATATTTCATGCATTATAAAGGAATTGTGTGGTTAAGCCTCTATGGACTGGCTTCTCCTATGGCAACAGCCTTTATGACGGGGATGAATTTTGCTTATCTGGCATGGCAGAAGAAAAAGGAGAACCGGACAGTGAGGAAAACCGTTCCCCTTTGTTTCAGATCACAGTATATTCCCGGAGAAAACAGAAAAATGCGGTAAGATTTCCGGTTATGTAGTTTTTATTACAGAAAAGCGGAAAAAAATGCGGTATTCTTTTTACAGAATGCTGTTTCAAAGGGACTGCTTTTCAAAAACAGGAAGTACTGGCATGGAATCTGCGGGAGATAAAAAACAGCATTTTTTCTTAAGACGGAGTGGAGAGGGTTTCGTGGGAACAGTAATGCTCCAGAGCCTCCGGATCTGTCAGTTCAATCCACTTCCGGTGGGAGACAATAATTCCCTCATCACGGAGCCGGGAGAGGCATTTTGCCACGTTGACACGGTTCAAAGTCAGGATGTCCGCAATATTTTCCTGGGAGAGATCAATGCGCCGGGGATTGCCGCTGGGAGAATTCTGTGAGAAAAGGTACAGCAGATTACAGAGCTTGATAAAGGAATTATTGTATTCCTGATGTGCTGTCTCGTAGATCAGGAGGTTGATGAGTCTGGCGTAGGATTCAAAGGCAATGGCGCTGAGCTGACGGTTTTCCTGGAACATCCGGTACATATCATCTTTGGTAAATTCCAGCAGTTCCATATCCGTAATGGCTGTGGTAATGAGAGATTTTTCTATCTTGAACAGGGATTTATGAAATCCCGGACAAACACTTCCGCTGCTGTGAAAATACAGAATTTTCCGGTAGCCCTCTTCGTGCTCTGCAGCGGTAACGCAGATTCCGGATTTGATATAATACACACGCTGGATAAATTCACCGGGAGCCCAGAGACAGGTTCCTTTTTTGCAGGTGCGTTCCTTATGAGGCATGGTCAGAAAATATGTATAAAGTTCGCTGTAGTCATTGGAAAAATAATAGCGGGGAATGAGCATGAAGATCACCTCTTTGGTATTTTGGGATTAAGCATAGCATAAAAGAATTCAGAACTCCAGCAGAAAGGATGAAAATATGAAAAAATGTAAGATCACAGTATTGAAAACAACTTTTGACCAGGAACTTGCCGCAGAATACGGCGCAGAAAACCTGACACCATGTCCCATGCTGAAGGAAGGGCAGGTTTTCTATGCAGATTATGCAAAGCCGGAGAAGTTCTGCGATGAAGCATGGAAAGCAATTTACCAGTATGTTTTTGCCCTGGCACACAATGGGGGACAGGGGCTGTTCTATTACGGCGACTGGATCAGAAAGCCGGGAGTGGCTGTCTGCAGCTGCAATGACGGACTGAGACCGGTAATCTTTAAGATTGAAGCTACAGGGGAAGAGGCTGAGATGAATTATGAACCAGTGAGACAGAGCAGAGAGAATTCCTAAAAAGTTTATCCTAAGCAGAGTTGGCTGCAGAAGTTTTGAATGAAAATTTCTGCGGTCTTTTTTTTTGCGCATTTTTCGTGGAAAATCAGAAAGGGGATTTATTTTTTAGCTAAATTGAAATTTTAAATTCCAGTGCAGAGGTAAATTCCACCATACTTTATTTTTTGCAGATTTTACAGGAAATTTTTAAGCGAAATCTCCTGTTTTCTGCTATAATTCATTAGGAAAGTATCAGATTCAGAGCAGACACAAAAAGAGCAGTTCTAAGTAAAGTTGAACTGCT
>PPYE01720603.1_pt1 | contig 49234 bp, 38 predicted proteins | sample 1559881 | NCBI WGS metagenome assembly PPYE01 (sample SAMN08240022, study PRJNA423297) | Human gut metagenome, whole genome shotgun sequencing project.
CTTGCATAGTCTGAAGAAAGACGTTCCAATGTAAACTCTACGAAGTCCTTCCCTTGATCACGACGCGCAAGAGGTTTGTTCGCAAGAAAGCCGGATACGACATCAACGGTTATCTGATTAGGATGTTTTTCGCTATATTCGGCAAGTAGCGAATCTATACGTTCAACACGTGCCAGCAATAACTGGTTAAGCCGTTTGGATTCAGCGCCATGACTTGCACGTATTTCACCCCGTCCCTGGTTGCCGTTCTGGTTCCAGTCCGCAACCTTGACAAAGACATTTGTTGTCTTACGGATTACCTGCCTGTTCCAAGTGTATTCCAACTCGACAGGATAGGCTTTTTCCTTGTCAACCACTTTCGGCGTGCGAAGGCGGTATTTGCCCAATGGATATAGTCTTTTCGGTCTTCCCATATGCTTTTCCTCCCAATTTAATATTCCTGAGGAGAAACAAAGGTAATGTATTTTAGACAAACAAACCCAGTTTTTGAGAAAAAAACCGCAATTTAGACAAACAAACTGCACTATAATACACCATAAAACACCAACGCGACAAACAAATTATCTTTGTTCATCGCGTTGATATTTAATCGTTTAACTAGCCCGAAGGGTATCAATATTCTTCCTCATTAAAGAAGAAATCTTCTTTACTGGGGTAGTCCGGCCAAATATCTTCTATACTTTCATAGATTTCGCCTTCATCTTCCATTTCCTGAAGGTTTTCAATCACTTCAAGAGGAGCACCCGACCGCATGGCATAATCAATCAGTTCATCCTTAGTTGCCGGCCAAGGAGCATCTTCCAGTTTAGATGCTAATTCCAACGTCCAATACATAAGCTTTCGTATTTAAAATGTGAATATTAATACCTACTCTCTATTTTTCGGCAAAAGTATAATAAAAAATTTCACTTGCAACTATTATTCCAAAATATTTCGTCTTTTCCCTCATTAAAATTCATTTTACGAGACAAGACAAATAAATAATCAGACAGCCGGTTGACATAAGCCAGCAAATCAGCAGAGATTGTATAGCTTTCGGATAATACAAGAATACGCCGCTCCGCCCTCCGGCAAACGGTACGGCAAACGTGGCAAAGTGCCGAGCCACGACTTCCTCCCGGAATGATGAAGGAATGTAAAGGCGGAAGAATTTCGTCGGCAGCATCAATTTCACGTTCAATAGCTTCTACATCGGCAGGGGTAATAATACTGACATCGTGCAGTTGGATCTTCTCCTGGTCAGTGGCCAGATGCGAACCAATGGCAAACAGTTTATCCTGCACCGACTGTACGAAATCCAAATCATGCTCGTCCATCAGGTAAGTTGCCAGTAATCCCAGATTCGAGTTCAGTTCATCGACCGTTCCATACGCTTCAAGGCGGATGTGGGTTTTCGGCACACGGGTTCCTCCTATCAGACCCGTTGTTCCTTTATCACCCGTTTTTGTATATACAAGACTCTTTTTCATAATGATAGTAAGTTTATTATTTCTGTAAAGGTTAACACACAAAAGGATTCAGAAGTTGACGATATAGTGCTGTTTTATCTTCGTACGGTCGAAAAAGACGATTCCAAGATCATATAAGTCGAATGTAACACCCGTCCGGTCATCCTGCTGTATCTTTTTCCAGAGTGCTTTCATCTTTTTCGTATAGCAGATACCGGCAATCACAAAAACTCCTTGTTCCGTTGTTCTCGACGCACAGATATCGAATACTTTCTCTACAAATTCCGGGTTACGGTAATGGTGCAAATAAAGAAAATCGACAGGTGTATCTTTCTCTAAAAAGAGTTCGGACAAATCAGAAGCACCCAGATAACCCGCCTTAGCATGTCCGGCCTGCAAATAGAGAGACGATACCGACAACGTTCCGGCATCTACAATCGTAGCAGGTTGCATTCGGTTAACCAACCGGAACAATAACCGGTTCACCTTCTTTGATTCATGCTTCCACTTCTTGCCGGGATTTACCGACATTTTCTTTTGTTCAGTCTCCAGCAAACTGTAAGCATAGTAAGGGGTACGCTCATAAATGACGTTGGTTATCAAGTCGAAAGCAAATGGTGAATGAACCCCATATCCACAACGGTGACGAAAGCGGGCCAGCCAGATAAAAGGGCGTTTCAACAGTAGAAATCCGTTCATAATAAATTGAAATATATCGCGTTCAACGCACAAAGATATATAAAACCATTTGAGAAGTAAAGTGTTATATGCAAGTAATTAAAAACCTGAACCAGAAGATTTATAAAGAAATTAATATTCCTGCCTTTCCTGACGGCCGCAATATTCTATAGTTGTTCGGATAACAATTCGTGTGCGTCATGCAAGAAAGATAGCGGAAAGCCGGTCACTCCACCACCATAAGTCGGCAAAACCCAAAAAGAATGCTTCATGTAACGTCTGTATTACGATTTGGTACAATTCATTATAGCCTCATCCGATATACTTTCTTAATATTGCGGCTACTTACCATCAATAAAATCGTATTATGGACACAAAATGGAAACAACTCTTATTATCTTCTCCGAAGCCTGAGTTTACAACAGGAATAATGAAATGGGGGATCACCTTACTTTTCTCCGCTCTGTGCACCTGTTCATTTGCACAGACAAAATATCAGATCACAGTAGAAACTCTCCTGAAAGAGATGACCTCACGGGATGAAATGAGCCGCTATCCGGCCCTGCCCTATCGCAGTATGCAGCAAAGCAGCTACGATCGCAGGTCCGTTTCTCCTGACCGCCCCAATTGGTTTGCCAATGATGACGGCGAAGGATTCATCCGCCTTGAAGAACGCAACGGACGAAAAGAAAAAGTTCTTTTTGAGGACAAAGGTCCCGGTGCCATTACCCGTATATGGTTCACGACCTTTGGCAGCATAAATACAATCTTACGTTTCTATTTTGACGGAAAAGACGAACCTGGCTGGGAGGTGCCCTCTTATGATCTCCAGAAGTTCGGTGTGCGAGGATTGAAGAAAGGGTTAATCGAACCGGACAATAAATGGAACAGAGGCAGCCTGATTTATCTACCTGTCCCCTATAACAACGGCTGCAAAGTGACCATGGAGGAACTTACCCCCGAACGGACTAACCGACACTTTTTGTTCAACTACCGCAAATATCCCACAGGTACTCCGGTAGAAACTTTCTCACAGGAAGTGGCAGACCGCATACCCGCTTTAGCAGAAAAAACATCCGACGCACTCTATAAAAATATGGATAAGGGATTTGATCCTCAGTCTGATTATGGCAAAGGTTCACTTAACCATCAACAGAGCTTTCCATTAAATAAAGGTGAAAAACAAAAGCTGAACCTTCGCACAGGAAAAAGAGCGATCAGCCTTCTTCAGTTCAATGTGAAAACAGATAAAAACCTGAAACCCGGAACAGACGATTTTGCCCTATTGATGCGTAGCCTGATCGTAACCATAAGCTTTGACGGAAAACAAACCGTATGGGCTCCACTATCCGATTTTGCAGGCTCCGGCATGGGATCTTTTGCGTCCAGGAGTTTTTTCTTCTATTCCGACGGCAAAGGGATTGTCTGCAGCAAATGGTTGATGCCCTATAAGCAAGATTGTGAAATCACGATCTTGAACCTCTCTCCATACAAAGCCGATATACAAACAGATATTGTTTCACAGCCCTATAAGTGGGACAACCGGTCTCTCTATTTCCATACAGCCTGGAAGCAGGAACGTGGTCTGCCCGTCGTCACCTGGATGGAACACGAAAAATGTATGGATTGGAATTTCGCCACTATATCCGGCAGAGGAGTTTATCGGGGAGACCTGCTATCACTTTTCAACCATACGGCAGAGTGGTATGGGGAAGGAGATGAAAAAATGACCGTAGATCACGAACCATTTCCTTCCCATTTCGGAACAGGCACTGAAGACTACTACAGTTTCGATGGTTATTTTAAAAGTCAGACACCATTTGCCGGGCAACCCCGCCAGGATATGCGAGATTTTTATGGCTACAACAGCTTCTTCAGAGTCAGATGCTTAGATGCCATTCCCTTCAACCGGCAATTGAAGTTCGATTTCGAATTGTTAGGTTGGGAAAACGGGACGGTAGATTACTCTTCGACTGTATTCTGGTACGGAGACTTAGGTTCCGAAGCCACAGGCTCTTCCGGCATAGAAGAAATAGAAGCAGGATTATTGCCTACCCCCACTCAATCTCCTGTCTGCAGCATACCAAATGCCATTGATTTTTGCCAAATCCGGCCAACTTCCAAATCAGAAAGGCTGCGTTATGACAGACAAAGACTCAGCGGGCATCCGGGCAAATGGAACTTAAAAGACCACCTGGTATGCCATGGCGGTAAGGAAGACGATTACATTGAGTTCGAATTCTCCGGTTTTGAGGATCGTGAATACAGCTTGAGTCTATATTGTACCAAAGCAACCGACTACGGCAATATAAGGTTGTATGTAAATCACCCCAAAAACGGAAGACAGTTGGACTGTTACAGCGAGAAAGTCGAAGCCACAAATGCCATTGATTTAGGCACATATAAACCTGTAAACGGCAAATTTATCCTGCGGATAGAATTGATCGGCCGAAATCCGCTATCGACAGGAACATTGTTCGGACTGGATTGTATACAGATCGAGCCACTTTAACCATAAAGCAACGGATGCCCCAATGTCTATTTCGTAAAATAATCCATGCTTTTATAACTTTCATCCATTTTATGATATAATTTTCAACCTTACTTTTGTATCCAAATATCCAACAAAATAAATTATGATATTTCTGCAAATCCATTTTACTATGAATAGATTTTTGGCATTAGTGATCGTGAGTTGCTTTTTTGCCTCCGCTACATCTCAAGTTATGGAACGCGAACGTCCTACAGAATGGCAACATCTGGCAAAAGGAGCACGCTTCATGGATCGCTTTTTGCCTATGCCCAATGGGACTCAAGCAGAAAATATATGGGGGACGGATGAGGTACGTAACAGATATGTTGATAATGGGATAGAAGATGCCGATTTATCTTTCTGGGGTGGAAACATCTTGCGGGATGCCGAAGGAAAATATCATTTATATGTGTGCGGATGGCCGGAGTCTTCTCCTAAGGGGCATATGTTTTGGCCTAATTCCACCGTATTCCGTGCTGTAAGCGACAGGCCAACCGGTCCTTTCAAAATACAAGATTCAATCGGTAAAGGACATAACCCCGAAGCTTTCCGCCTAAAAGACGGACGAATAGTGGTTTATACAATAGACGGTTATTACATCGCAGATAGAGAAGATGCATCGAAATGGATATTCGGTCATTTCAATTTTGATTCTCGTGATAGGAAAATTATAGAGGGGCTTTCCAATTTGACTTTTGCCCGCAGAGCGGATGGCTCATACCTGATGGTGTGCCGCGGTGGAGGTGTATGGATCAGCAAAGACGGCCTTTCAACCTATCATCAATTGACGGACAAACGAATATACCCGGCTGTCGAAGGAAGATTCGAAGATCCCGTGGTGTGGAAAGATGAACTTCAGTATCATCTGATTGTAAACGACTGGTTGGGGAGGATTGCATTCTACCAACGCTCAAAAGATGGCGTGAATTGGGTGACAGAACAGGGCGAAGCCTATATGCCGGGAATCTCCTTTCATAAGGACGGAAAAGTAGAGAGGTGGTTCAAGTATGAACGCCCCAAAGTGCTTCAAGACCAATATGGCCGAGCCACTCAAATGAATTTTGCAGTGATCGACACTATCAAATGGAATGATTTACCGAACGACAAGCACAGTTCTAAAAATATCTGCATCCCATTAAATAAAGGAATGAGGCTTTCCATTCTCAACAAAAAGAAAATAACTCCATCAACCCGCAACATTGAAGTGAGAATTTTAGCAGAAGAGGGATTTGCTCCTCAAACAGATGTAGATGTAAAATCACTACGATTCGGTTCATATACCGAAGTGAATTTCGGGCGTGGAGCCAGACCAGTTAAAACAAAACATGTAGGAAATGACCTGATTGTTGTATTCAAAATGAAAGACACCGGCATAAACTCAGAGGAATTTGCACCCAAAATAATAGGAACGGACAAAAATGGAAATATGATTTACGGTTACGCCCGGATGCCATTTGTAAATTACGAACCGGCTTTGCTCTCCACACGACGTCCAATATATGACAAAGAGACAGAAACACTTCAGATAGAAATACAGAATTTTGGCTTATCATCCTCCGAACCTGCAATATTAGAAATATCAAGCGATAACATCTGCTTAAAAAATATCAAGGTAAAAGCTCTTCATCCTTACGAGAAAACAACCTTATCAATTAAAAATGTTACTCAAACTTTGAAAAATAATACGCAGTATAAAGTTCTCATTTATGTTAATGGAATAGAAGTGAGTTGTAGCAGCTTTAAATAGAAAACAGCAGAATAGCAACACACGAATTACTATACAATCAAACGAATACATATCTTTATAGTAAACAAAGGCTAAATGACATAAACTAAATTATACATTTAGCCTTTATTTATCCGCGAACAACCGACAATTATTTAGCTATACGTATATTCATGCCGACAGGCTTCTTCACATATGCCCTTTTCATGTTATCAATATAAATCTCTTTGTTTGAGACACCTTCTTTGCAAATCACATTCCGGATAGTAACGTCTTTACATCCATTTAAATAAAACATAATATCATTTTTAGCAGAAAACCTCAATTGCATGGTACGTTCGACCGTATTATTCGCAAATAAAATACCTTCCGTACTTTTTGCAAACAACAAAGGAGTATTAAAACTCTTAAAAAGATTATTTTCTATCCGGATATTCTTATGGACAGGCCGGTTGGCATTGATGACAGAATTAGACGGATTAATCGCAATCACGGCATTTCCCGGTCCTCCATTATAAGCACAGTCTACAAATGTATTCTCTCTGATCAGCACATCATTGACGGGCCCCGACTCAAACCACCCTTCTGCATCACCTTCTATCAGAATAGCACTCATACCGACCTTATAATAAGTATTTTTTTCAATCACGACTTTGCGTGGCGTTGTGACCAACGTTCCTCTTGTACTGGTTCGAGTAAAGTAATTATTCCGGATTTCCACAGAAGGAGTATAAGTCAGGTTCTCTACACAATCATGATTTATTTCCAACCATTCAGGAACCTCCCGGTCGAACTTAACCTGCCAAATACGGTCCGACAAGCGCTTAACCGAATGTACAGATGCTGTTGAAAGCCGTTCCATGGTAGTCGCCTTCACAAAAGCAACCGTATCTCCCGTGAAATATGCTTGAAACCCATAACTTTGTCCATGCGAGAACCGCATATTCAATGTATTGGAACTAACTTTCTCAACTACTTTCAGGTTGGTTCCATGTATATTGATCGCGTCATCCTGAGCGCCTGCAAAGTAACAGCTATCAATTAGAAGCCTCCCTCTGCACCCGGAAAAGTGCATCATATCCGCTGAAGCAGCCAACAATCTTCCTGATTTGGGTTCGGGCATACACTTTACCCTACACATTGTTATGTTATCAGAATACTGGCTTATTATCCCCAGACCATGCATATAATGCATTCGCATATCCTTCAGAACCACATTCTTACTTCGATGGATAAACATACCAACCTGATCACGGATCACGTCACGAATCGTCAATGTATTGCCTTGCTTCGGTTGGAAACCGGGCAAAGTAGTAAACCTAACTCGCCCTGCAACTATCTCTTGCGCATGTAAGTTGGATAAAACCTTCCACCCCTGGCTATAATGGCAGGTTTCTGTTTGCCCGTCATATTCGATACAATGATTTTTGTTAGATTTCCACCCCTCACCATAAAGGTTCAATTTCCCATTAACTATTTCATACTTAGTATCACGATGTACAGAAACGTCCACATAATTTTCACCCACATACTCATAATGTAATTCAGAGCCTGCCGGACGTTCAAAGTCAACGGACAAGCCTTCTAAGGTAACATTCTGACAGCTATCCAGTACGATTGTAGTCATTTTCCCATGAAACATCAATAAAGCTCCGTTACCTTCTACCTTCAGGTTTCGCATCTTATTAAACAATAGTCCGATCGTTTTAATTTTAGAAGGGCACTCTTTTTCTGTAGATGTATTCGAGATATAAAATTCTTTTCGGACAGCTCCTTCCGGCCATATATCATATCTCCCTTTTGAAAAGGACAGCACCTTCGCCCCTTTCTGCTTACAAGCCTCAATCGCAGCCTGAAGTTGGGCAACACTATTCTCGTATGAATATGGTTTTAGCCCGAAATCGGATATGTAAATTGTATCTGTGCATTGTGCTTTGGATAAATGGACAAGAAAGGCAAAAATAAGGCAAAGCAGTATTCTCTCTATGCTCATAATCAGTTATTGCGATTTATTGTAAATATTTTCATTCTTTTCGAATACTTTGCATACTCACATCATTATCTAAAACAGCGAATAAGCAACCTGCGGTTTCAGAGAGATCTTTAGAACTTTTCGCAGAAGACAGACACTCAATCTACAAAGTTCTAAAGACCTATGAACCTCCAAGGATGGCGGTTAATCCATCTCCAATTCGAACCTATATTCCTGATTCACCCGGATATCTGACAGAACAGGAATTACACATTCAGCAGGATCTACATTTTTCTCAAAATAAATTTGCTCATCCGCCGATTTCAACCCGTCTATACGAATCACTAATGGGTTCACATCAACAGCCTCTTTCAGACGGTTCAAACTGATAATCCAATCGGTTCCGTCATAATAAGAATCAGCGACGAGTTTTCCGTTTAAATACGCATTGGCCACATCTCCTTTATAAGAAAGATACATCCGTGTTTCCTCGTCACCACATAGAGGTACCGGTGCTTTGACTTCATAAACGGCCAAATGTTCTTCGGGTGCAAAAGCCAAAGGTTTCTCTTGTCCGAAAAGAATTCGCACGGGCTTATTATCGGCCGCAGACAACCAGGTAGCATCCGTATTCCAAATAATCCGCTCACCGTTTTGCAGCAGAATTTCAATCTCACCCACTACTCCTTTACTAGAGGTGGAAAACTCTATTGTATTCTTTCCTTTCTGAATGAGTGCAGTAACATCAGCCCGTTTATATCCGCCCATTGTATTGGCTTCTATTTTCTTCCCGTTTAAGATGCAGTGGGCGGGGGCAAACGAAACATAACGTAAATAAGCCTTTTGAACTGTTGAGAATGTATGGACTGTGAACTCGCGTTTTACCTTATCGCCGCTTGACGGACAAATCCATTTTCCCCTTGCCATAGGAGCGACAGAGCTGTATGCCGCACGTAAGTGACGGGGCTTCGACTGGAAGGTTTGTTGTTTGAAACAACCTTTTTTAAACATCCATATATCTGCTTGAGGTGAGTCTCCAATTAAGGTAATTTTACTTTTATCATAAACTAATGAAGCATGAGTTATCGCTACAAACTCTTTCCCCGCCACAGTTCCTTTCCAGATATAGTCTGATTCTTCTTCTGTCAACGTAACAAAACGAACCATAGAACCATTTGTCTTGGTGATATTTATAATACATTCTTTTCCTGGAACAATTCGATCAATAAAATATCCCTCTTTCTCTTCCTTCAAAACAGCATTTTTCACTTCTATATTCTTGACATTCTTATCTGCAATCAAATACTCCGCCGGAATCTGGTCATCCTCGAAAAAGAAGAAAGTACAGTCCTCTCCATCTTTCAAAGAACAGATAGGTTGCGCCGTCGCATACTTCAGCCAAACTTCATTCAGATACTGATTGAAAGGCCAGAGAAAATAAGTGCCATTTTTAACTGTCACTTTTTTACGTGGTATGCGTACTGTTTCATCTTTCAACTTTATAGTGAACCGGACATCCTTATAATCCTTCCTACTGTTTTTATATAAATAATTAGAGCAAAACAAATAGCCGGCATTCCCATTTGAACGAACGGCCCATTGCAGATTCTCTCTATTTTGATTACTGGTAGGTAAATAAGCTATGGCCGGAGCAAGCGATGTACCAAAATCATTCATAAAATAGTTATATTTTTTAGTCTCTTGCATCACCGTCCCCAATGTCCCGAATTCGCGTATGGGTGCCTGATAATCATAACTTACCCGGGGGCCGGAAGATTGATACGTGCTTATTTTCCCTATAGGGTTAGTCCCACCGACATACATGTAATACCCCATCATATTGGCACCACATCCTAAACGTAAATTTATATTCTCTCCTGCCATTTCTTCAGGTACAACAGCACGGCGATGATAGAAAGCAGTCGTTCCCACTCCAATTTCACACGTAAAGAAAGGAGAATCATTGTTCTTTCCACTTAAAGATTCCACCTCTCCTTCTATTTTTATAATGTCTGTGCCTATGTTATCTGAAAGCCGGTTATAAGTAAAATATTCAAAATTGGATGTAGGAATCTCTTTTTTCCCAGAAGTTGTCCAGGGAGCCTCAATATAAAAACCGGCATAAGGTACTATTTCCCCCTTCGGGTATTCGCTATCCATCCAGTGAGTCATCGAATAAATCGGTACATCAAACCCTATTTCCACTGCCATTTTCTTTAAATTAAGCAGATGAGAAATGATCATCCCCTTTCGCACGTATTCATTTTCTAACTGGAGAGCCATGATAGGGCCTCCGTCTTTATACAAAAGTCCCTTCACCTGATCATACACAGCCTGATACCATCGACGTGAATATTCCAGATATAAAGGATCGTTTGAACGTGTCTTGAGATTTTTATTATTTATAATCCAGTCAGGTAAGGCGCCGTTTCTGATCTCTGCATTACAATAAGGTCCGAAACGCAAATGTACTTTCATATCCAGTTCTTTACAAAGCTCTATAAAATGGCGAAGGTTTAGATTGCCTTCCCATGATAACTCCCCTTCAAATTCCTCGTGCAATGACCAAAGGCAATAAGTAGCTACAATATCAACTCCAGATGCCTTCATTTTCAGCAATGCATCTCGCCAATACCTTGAATCCATGCGGCTATAATGAATTTCTCCCATTACCGGCAACTGTGGGATGCCCCCTTCTTCCATATATAAATTATTGACGCGGATTTCTTTTCCGACAGGACCGGCATTCCCCATTTGCAGATAATTAATAGGGGGAGAAACCACCTTACTTAAATCAATATTGTATTGTGCAGATGCAGTTCCAATAATCAGAGAGTATAGAACGAATAGTATTTCTTTTTTCATTAATCAATATTTTTATAAGTTACCATTATCATAATGTTCTCCATACAATGATTATTCCGAACAGATAAAAAGTCATTCATACTTTTTCTGTTCGAAACAATCAATTTAAAATAGCTTGAAAGTCTTATTTACTGAAATCTTCAATTTTAATCGTCCAATTTGCTTTGTCACCATTTCCAGCCGTTACGCTATAAATAAATTCTTTAGCGGAAAAGTCTGCCGGAAAGGTCCCCATTGCAGGAGCATCTCCTACCGGACTAATACGTGCGGCTGTAGACACATCCACATTAATGGATAAAGTACTCAAAGAAACCTGATTCCTGACGCCAGCTGTAAAAGCACTCGTCACTTCGGGAACTTTGATAGAACATTCTATTTTTTTTGCTTTCGTATCAATCGTCTTTGTCACTCCCATCTCTATCACACGAAGTCTTTGAGCAGCTTCATCCCACCATCTGTATTCAAATCGGATGTTGGTAATATCATTTTGATCATAAGTTTCAAGTTCATCCAAACCTGACTTAAGACAAGAAGTATTTAATACGATCAGTAATGCCAATGCTAAATAGCGATACAATGTTTTCATAACTTTACTTTTTTTGTTGTATTTGAAATTACCATCCCTCATTCTGGTCTAATGACGGATTATTTACTCTTTCACCTTCCGGAACAGGATATAAGTATCTTTTCTTTGTAAAGACACGTTCATTAAATACAGTCTGATAAGGCAATGGAATAATCTTAAATGTTTTTCCATCCTCTGATATACTGATCGAATGATGGGTTTTATTTAGTTCGGATATTGTTTCTTTACCATCCGCTTTTCCCCATCTCAGCAGGCTCCAGTAGCGGTCACCCTCATGAACCAATTCTACCCTGCGTTCGCGTTTATACGCCTCCCAAGCTTCACTCAAGGACAAATCTTTGGAAAGAGCCGGCAAGCCGCCATGAATTGTACGGGTCTTATTGACATATTCAATGGCCGTTTCTATATCATTCAGTCGTAACATCACTTCAGCGTAGTTCAAGTAAGAACGTCCCAGACGCATAACAATCTGATGATAGTAAGTCGGATCTGAGTTCCATAAATTCCTACCAGTGTATACCCCTTTACGATAGATATATCCCGTCAATGCAGTTCCCCAGTCACTGCCTGTCTTACTGTCCCAATGCAAGTTACCCTTTTCACGCATCGTCACCAGACTATTGAAGTACTTGGAAGAGTCCTGTACAACAGTGGCATAAAAACGGTTATCTCTATTCCGGTATATCGCCTTTGATACATATCCTCCATTCTGTTGATACTCTTTATAGTAGCTACTTTCATCCCAGTTCTTTGCGTTTCCATCCGTATCTACCACTTCGTATTCATTGACTAAATCTACAGAAGGAAACATTCCGATCCAGCCTTCAAAGCTATCGACAAGTTTAGGATTGGCAAACTCCTTTAATTTATCATTGCTGATGTTAGGAACCAGATATTGCATCCACGTCCCGGCAAAAGTCGTATTATTTTCATGTCTCCACTGAGCCAGGATAACTTCATTCGAATTTAGCGCATAATCAAACTCATTAAAAAGCTTTTCATAATTCTTATCCAATTCATATATGCCCAAGGCAAAAAGATCTTCACTGGCTTTCTTTGCTGTAGCATAATATTCATTTTGTCCCGATTCAATGTAGGCAGCCCCATGCAACGCAACTTCCGCAATCAACGCATAAGCCGCTCCCCTGCTTAGCATACCTTGTTGGCTGGACAATGACACAGGCAAGTCAGGTGCTGCCTCCCTCAAATCTTTAAGGATAAAATCATAAGTCTCTTTAATCGTATTTGTTCTTGGCAGTTCCATGTTCTCCTCCGCATCAAGAACCCGATCCACAATCATTAATTTACCGAACAAGCGCGCACGAGTGAAATAGATCATAGCGCGCAACATTTTTGCCTGTGCTGTCAGATATTTCCTGTCTTGTTCTATAAATGTTTCATTTTCTTCCATCTTCTGAATGGTCAGGTTACATTTACGGATTTGCCCATACACATTCCATCCGGCATCATGATAACGATCTATCTGTTCCTTATTCACGTTCGAAGCGTTGCCATCGTCCTGTATCACATCATTATCCGTCCATTTATCATCCCAGATCAGCTTTCCAGTCGCATCGTTCAGCGTTGGATACAAAAAAGCCTGTGCCAGTTGCGGACTGCTCCATACATCGTTCTCCGAGAACTTATCCAACGGACCTTTGTCTAAAATATCACTGCAAGCAGAACATCCCAAAATAAGGGATAATGCTATTATTACATTTATCTTTTTCATAATCATTAAAATCCAATTGTTACACCTAAAGAATAAACACGCTGCACCGGATAGCCTCCACTTGTTGAGGCTGTTTCCGGATCGAAATAATCCATGACATCTGATATTGTAAATAAGTTTGTACCCGTAATATTGGCTCTACAAGTATTCAACCATTTTACCCTCCTCAACAATTTATATTTAAAATCATATTCTAACGTCAAATTTTTCAAGCGTAGGAATGAAGCGTTCTTGACCCAAAAAGTAGAAGCAGCCTGATTGTTCGAACCATTGGCCGACGCCTCCAAAGAGATTCTGGGAAAAGTGGCATCTCTATTGTCTTCACGCCAATAATCCAGTTGATAATCATTCAGCACCCATATAGCTTCATTTTTCTTAGTCGTGACCCCAAATTCCATATTACGTTTTCCTGTTCCATATAGCAATCCTGACAAAGTGAATCCTTTGTAACCCAAAATAAAATCGAAACCGTAAGTGAAATGAGGAGCTGTCGGCATTCCCCAACGCACCTGGTCCTCTCCATCTATTTTACCATCGCCATTAATATCTTCGTAGGCAATATCACCTAATTTAGTAGCAGAAGACTGCAATCTCCGTGGTAATCCGAGTACTTGTTCCGGAGTTTGATACAGTCCGTTATTCATATACATAATGCCATAGTAATCTGTCTGATGCGTATTACGTTTATATGGATTTTTCAGATCAGACAATGATTCACCTTGGTTTTTAACGTACAGATTATTATAATAGGTCATATTCGTACCAACTTCATAATCGAAATCAGATCCTATCTTATCATCCCATCTCAAGGAGACTTCAAAACCTTCCCGACGATGTTCATTCTCCGACTTTATTTGAGGAAGAGACGTTCCTAAGGGAACTACATACCGGTCTGCCGGACTAACCAGTCCCCCTTTGGTAACATAAAAGAAATAATCGACAGAACCTTTCAGATGGTGATTAAAGAAAGCGGCATCAACGCCATAATTCAAAGAATTACGGGTATACCAACTTAACAGTTCCGGTGAAACCAAAGCCCCTTCATTGAAACCGGACTGCAAATTGCCGCCAATACAAATCGCGTTTTCAGCCAAGCTGTAAGTTGACAAATAGCCAAATCGGTTTACACCCGCTTCTGTTCCGGTTTGTCCATAAGAGCCGCGCAGTTTCAAAAGATTTACATTCTTCAGGTTGAGACTTTTAAAGAACGGCTCTTCCGTGATATCCCAAGCCAATGCAACAGAAGGGAAGAAGCCCCAACGATGTCCAGGTGCAAAATTGTCGGACCCGTCATAACGGAAACTTCCTTCGATATAATACCGGCTGTCAAAGTCGTACTTCAAACGTCCGACGAGTCCCATACGTCCTCCTTCATCCGAATTACCGGAATTTTGCATGCCAATACTTGAACCGGCAAATAGCTGATCTACAGTAGCAGACAGATAGTCTTTGCGTGAAGCCCAGAAGTAGCTTCCATTACTTTCGGATACAGTAAATACAGCCTTCGCATCTATAGTATGCTTCTCTGCAAAAGTCTGTGTATAAGCTGCGTTCAGCTCAAGACTGTACGAATCTCCGAAGTAAGCTTCTTCTTTCAATGACGGCTTGGTCACAACAACCAATGTTCCATCCTGATTATATTGGGGAGCACGGGCTGAAAGTCCCTTGACATGGCTGGAGTTCAAACGATAGTTCAACATGGTTCCAAGCGACAGACCTTTCACCCAAGGCAACGTCCAGTCGGCAACAAACTGAGTATTGACATATAACCCGTCATTCTTATCATATCCCGAACGTTCGTCCATCTCCATCAAAGGATGATCGGATATGGAACTTAAGGTTCCATCCTGATTATACGCCAACTCCAGCGGCTGTTTATTATTTAAATGATCCCAGATGGTATTGGCACTAAACGAAGGGTACTTCTTTTTTTCGTATGCAGCATTAATATTTACCGCCACTTTAAGACCAATTTCTTCAAAAGTAGTATTTACGTTACTTCGCAAATTATATCTTGAATAGTTCAGTGCATCAGACTTGTACAAACTACCTTGCTCAAAAGTACCCAATGAAATGTAATAATTAATATCTTTACGGTTGCCTGTCATCGACAAAGAATGCCTGTACTCGGGCGCAAAGTTCTTCAACCCTAAATCAAACCAGTCTGTATTGGGATATTTCAAAGGATCGGACTGATTACGGATAATATCCATCTCTTCTTTGCTATATGTGTGATATTCTCCATGTCCATCGGACATTGCCGCCTGATTTTGCGCATTAGCGTAGGTGTAAGAATCTATTTTATCAGCCAGAACCGTCGGTTGGCTAAACTGCGCATTAAATGTATATACGATAGAAGTTTTTCCTTTTCTTCCTTCCTTGGTTTTAACCATGATGATACCATCGGCCGCCCGAGAACCATAAACCGCCAATGAAGCCGCATCTTTCAAAACCGACAGACTCTCTATATCATTGGGATTCAAAGTCTGAAACTCCCAATCATCCGTACTGATTACCCCATCAATGACATATAATGGCTTTCCACCACCACGGATAGACAGGGAAGGAACGCTTCCGGGTTCGCCGCCCGAATTCTGAACGATAACGCCTGTCGCACGTCCTTGCAAAACGGAAGTTACATTGGCAAACGGGAGATCTTGTAACTTTTCTCCCTTTACGGCAGTAACGGCGGCCACCATCTTTTTAGCCGAGGTCGCACCGTAACCGATCACGATGACTTCATCCAATACCTTTGTATCTTCCGTCAATTTTATGATCACATGATTTTTACCATTCACAGGCACGGTCTGGCTTACATAGCCGATATAAGAGACAGTCAACAAAGCTTTATCCGCTACTTCCAAGCTAAATTTACCTTCAATATCAGTAATGACTCCATTGGTTGTTCCTTTTTCCTGTACACTGGCACCAATGACCGCTTCTCCATTATTGTCAACCACCGTTCCGGTTACTTTTCTTCCGGTCTGCCGCGATACATCAGCTTCGCTGACCTTTTTGGAAAATACGATGTAATTATTAGTATGCTCGTACTTCAGATTCGTATTCCGCAAAAGTTCGTTCAGCATTTCGCTTACTTTGGCCTTCTTCTTTGAAAACAGGATTTTGGTTTTCACATCCAGTTCACGACTACTATAAACCACTAAATAATCCGTCTGTTTCTCTATCTCCGCAAACAGTGTCTCTACCGTCACAGAATTAGAGGATAGTTCTATTACTGCATTTTGCGCTTTGCCATTGGAGGCTAACAACTGAAAAACACAGAAAAACATCATAAACACAGCTACTTTCATAATATTTAACGTCCTACTATGTATTTTTAGGCACAAAAGATGTGCTAACAAAGGTTCTATTTTCATATCTTTGTTTCCGATTAAGTTAATAATTTCTGAATTTTTGAAAGGGTTTGGAATACGTATTACTTAATAACCCGGGTTGGCAGGTGTTGACGCATCTGCCGACCTTTCTTTATTAAGATCATACATAATTAAGAAAAATCTTTTATGTTTTCATATCTTCTTTGATTTTATAGGTTCGACAATAAGGTTAACGATATAAAATGATTTCATTCGTATCTTCTTTCTGTTCTATCTTGAACGGATGAATTTTCTGGATGATGCGCAAGACTTCCATCACACCATCACGTTGACGAAATTTTCCGGTGTATTCATATTCAAGGATGGAAGGATTCTTGACAAGTATTCTCACATCATAATAGAGTTCCAGCTTTTTCAGTATATCTTTCAGTTTTTGTTTATCAAAAGCATAGAGCCCTTCTTTCCAGATAATAGGATTCTTATCAATGGAACTTATAAGAAAACGTCCATTATCCTCTGTCAATTGCTGATTGGGCTTCAATATAACCCCTTGTCGCTCACATTCGGGACGGTATATGCGTACAGAGCCTTCAAGTAAAGCTACCGCTAACTCCTCTTTAGGATAATTAAATACATTAAACTGGGTTCCAAGTGCTTTTACATCTACCTTTCCCGTCGATACAATGAAAGGCTTATTCCCCTTCGCAACCTCAAAAAACGCTTCTCCAGTCAGTTTGACACGCCGTTCGTCACCAAACACTGACGGATAACTAAGAGTTGAGCCTGCATTGACCCATACCTTACTCCCATCCGGCAGCAGGATATGCGCACGCTGCCCAGCCGGAACCGATAATTCCTGGGCAACAACAGGCTGAAGTATATCCGTACCGACGAACGAGAAAGTAATCCACCAAGTGGAAACGATGCACACAAAGACAATTGCCGCATAACGTAAAAAATAAAAAAACAATCTTTTCCTTTTTTCCGCCTGCCGTGCTTCCATAAAGCACTTTAGGCTCTTCCTACCTAATAATTCGTTTTTCTCCTGCGGATGAAGATTCATCAGCGATTGCAAATGTTGATACTTCATCATCTCGCTTTTCAATTCCTGATCGGAAAAGGCTTTCTGCAATAAGGCTTTTCGTTCTTCCTTACTGAGTTCTCCTGCATAATATTTAATAATTTGACTATTCATATTGCATCTGTTCTATATGGTAAACGAAGCAAGAGAAAAAATCCGCCAAAAGGAAATAAAAAAAATCAGGAAATAGCAAACAAAAATATGAATAGAGGCAGGCAGTCCTTCAATTCTTCACGCAATTTCTTGTAAGCAATGCCCATCTGCGACTCTACGGTATTGATAGACAAATTCAATTCTTCTGCAATTTCTTTTTGCTTTTTCCCTTCCAGCTTATTCATTATAAAAATGTCGCGACATCGTTCCGGAAGTTTCTGAAGTGCACTGTTCAATAGCTCCCCTATATCGGTTTCATCAGAAAACTGCGTATTGAATATCTCCAGAGAATCATATTTCATCCGAAGTTCCATATCAAATTCATCTTGCATTTCCTGTGCGGTTTCTTGTTCAAGAACCCATTTGCGCAAATAGTCCAAACATCTGTTTTTGATGGAAGTAAAAAGATAAGCAGTCAGATTGGTATATGCATCCATTAAATCGCGCCTCTCGTACAGATGCAAAAAAACGTCTTGAACAATATTTTCAGCATCACTTTCAGAAGTAACGTATTCGCGTGCAAAATATTTCGCACGCGAATACCATGTTATGTAAAATTGTTCGAAGTCTATCATAATAATTAATATGTCATAGAGTTGAATGCAAATATAGCTGTTTATTTGTTAATAATGCACATCGGCATCCAATTCCATCCAATGCGCTAAGCCAACAAGCATATAAATGCCGGAATTTAAAGCTCAATCCCTTTACAACTCCACCACACAATAGAAATTCCCGTTTTTCATTTTCCTGCAAGGCACTCCCAGCTTACGAAGTATTCTGCCAAAATGCACTATCTTCGTAGCCGACAGTTTAAAGCCGCTTTTCTTTTGTATGCGTCCTAAAATATCGACTGCGAGCAGGGTTTCACACTTTTCTCCCTCGCTGGCAGAGCGGAAATACTGTTGAAAGAGCTGTTCAACCGGAGTTTGCAGTTCAAATTCCTGATTGCTCTCCATCAAAATGGCCTCTTCCTCGGGAGAGAAATAAAAGCGCTCACCGTCACGGAGCTCCCGCACTGCCTGCGCATAGAGTTGCGGATAGTTGATGACAGCATCATTACGGATTCTGCCGGTGATATTGATACAGATAAAACGGCGGCTTCCCGAAGGATCGGAAAGCAAATCGCTATGATTGCTGGTCGCTATGAACGAAGCATAACGCTTCAACTCGCGGACAGCCGCCTCGTTGGGCTTACGCACATTAAGCACCGGTTTCTGGAGTATATGTTTCAAGAAGCCTTGATGATTGACACTTACCTGATCGAACTCGTCAATATTGATCAGCATGAAGCGGTTGAGATAAAGCTCGGCATCGCGTTTCCGGCTGAAGTCAATGCTGTCGGTATAATAGGCTCTCAAATCAGGCGGCAGGATATTGCGGCAATAAGTGGATTTGCCGCATCCCTGCGAACCGATCAACAGGGGTGAAACGGAGTTGGCATACTGCTTGTCATTTCCTTTCCAGTGGGCCACCATTGCGAGAAACCAGCGATGGAAGAAGTCGGGCCAATGCGAATTGTCGCAAGGCACGTAGCGGGCTAACGCCCGAATGCGGTCTTTTCCATCCCAACGGGGCAAGCCATACAAAAAGTCGGTAACAGGTGAATAGACCGGCACACGTTCGGAGTTAATCCAGCGTTTCACATCCCTGTCCCAAAGTTCAAGCCCTTCGCTGATAGCATTTACCGCAATTGTATTGAGCACCCGGTCCGTCACCGGACGAAAATCGAAACAGAACGTCTTTCGTTCACGATATTCCACCACTCCGGCCAGTATGTTATAGCGAAACTCATAACGTCTGCCCATAAACTCGTCGGTACGTACGGCCATGGTCTGCTTGAGAGAAATGCAAGGATTACTTCCGAATCGCTTCTCAACGGCATACACATTGTGAACCGTCTCACGTATCAGTATTTCGGACACTTTACCCCGGAAATGCATCAGCGTCCAACCCACTACCTCTTCTTCGGGGATTCCCGAACGAAAACAGTTCCGGGTCAGTTCCACGATCAAAGATTTAGAATCCTCCTCCCGGTCGCAGCCTACCGTATTAAGAGCTTCATACAGTGAAGTTTCAAACAATGTCGAGATAATTTCGCTCCGTTCGTAACCGGGCATCATACGCTGCAAAGGATCAGTTTCCGCCTCCACTGTTTCGCGGTAGGTAACTTCACCGGGCATCGACAAAGGTTGCTCCAGGCGAATGGGGTAGGCATCCGGATTGAAATAGAGCCCCGGATCGAATGAATACCGGCAACTCTGTTCCGGCACCGGATTCTCAAGCGTAACATCCCGGTGTTCCGCCAAAAGCTGCCCTCTGTAAAAGTTCACCGCCCACTGGTAGGCATGAGCATGAAAAAATCCGGCTTCCTCTACGGTTACGGGCAATGAACCGTCGGGACGTAGGAAAGGCACGAGTATCTTTACACTCCGCCCGCTTGAACCGACAAAAGCAATCATCGTCTGAGGCAGTCCGGACAGCTTGTCACGCAAGCGTGCAGCCTCTTCTACTCCGGTGAATCCCTTCACACTCAGAAGTACCAATCCATGATAAGCCTTCATCACCGATATTTCTTTACTCTTGCCCAGTTCCACCGAAAAAAGGATACGGGGCAGTTTGTCCACCGCCGTGACATGTCCACTTCCACCCGAAAACTTCAGTGTCCGACGTAAAGCACTCACGGGGCAGGTTTTGGTTTCGGTTTTCATATTCTCCAACACAGTTTCGAGTTTCACCGTACGTTGTGCTACGACAGTTTCTTCCTTTCGGATCAGGGTTATTTTCATGGTTTTTCCGGTTTTTTATAATGTGGTAAAGGTACTCTTTCTTACCGGATAAAGCAAGCGGATCATCACAAATAAATCAATTATATTTAATAACAAACAAGAGGAGTATTACTTGTTTTCACGATAAATATTATGTATCTTTATAGGAGCATTATCCAAGCCCGGACAGCGGGACTCATGGGCCCGCATACCCGGGCTGACCGGCCTGCATACCGAGGCTAATGAGCCCGGGGATGCGGGCTCAGGTAAAGAACAAAGGAAAAAGGCTAAAACAAAGAAAGAAAAACCAATAAACAAATAACTATCAACAATTAAAAACCAAACAAATTATGGCAGCACGTTATGATTTCAGAGAAGTTCCTTCTAAAAAAGAGAACGGAGAGGAACCCAAGCTTTATCCCCACATCATTTCGAGTGGAACCATCCGGACACGCACCATTCTTGAAGAAATTTCGGAAGCCTCCACCTTCACAGTAGGCGACCTGGAAGGAGTGCTCTGTGCCCTGACAGAGAAAATCTCCAAATATCTGGTGGACGGATACCATGTGGAGTTGGGCAAGATCGGCTATTTCTCGGCAAGCCTGAAGGCAACGCATCCGGTGAAAGATAAAAAAGAGATCCGCGCACAATCCATTTACTTCGACAACATTAATTTCAGGGCTTCGATGTGGTTTCGCAAACATACCAAGGGCTATGTGGAACGTGCCGGCAAATACGGTTCACGAAGCTCGTCACAGCTCAGCGAAGAAGAAAAGCTTTTTCGACTGGAAAGGTATCTAAATGAAAATGCTTTTATCACCCGTTCGGACTACACCCGACTGACCGGACGACTGAAAAATAAAGCGTTGGAAGATCTACACCGATTTGTAGATCAGGGCATTATCGAACCCAAAGGGCGAGGAAGCCTACTGGTATTTATCAAAAAATCGCCTTCCAAAGAGGAAATTTAGCGGGTGGAAGATGGAAGATGAGGGTGGAAGATAAACGGCTAAAAAACCGCATCTTCCACCCTATTAGTTTACTACGAATCAGACAGTTATCTTTTAAAAGGTGGAAGATGGAAGATCGAAATGCATTTTTTGTATGAGAGGAGGATTTTCTTCATGAAAGCGGCAAACTTCGATTCCTCGTTTATTGGGTCTGTATCCTGAATTTCAGTATCTTCCATGGAGATCAGCATTGCCGCAAGCCTCTCCTCTATCGATTCAAAGAGTTTTGACTGTTTGGAAACACATTCATTCAGCAGTTCGGTTTGCTTTTCCAGCAAACGGATCTTTTCTAATGCATTAGCATATAATTTCGCGATTATCTCGACATTTTCAAAGGTGATGGCACAACCGTAGTCTTTTCCTGCTTCAGCCGGAAGGCTATGCAATTTAATAAAATCACACACGCTGTCATCATTCAATAACAAAGTGTAGTTTACGTAAGTGAAAGTAATTTCAGGAAGTTCCGACCAAGAGAGAACATCTTTTACCGTAGTCTCGTATTTTTCGGCAGCTTGCCGTAGAGTAATCCAATTAGCCATACAGGGAAAAAGATTAAAGTTAAAATAATCTACCCTGCACGGTTTCTTGAATGTGATTATATGAAAAGGTACGGGGCATTACTCATCCAACAAACGAGGTATGTAGCGGCACCCTTGATGCATGGATAAGTAAGCCCGTACCAATACAGATACAGGCTGTACTCATCCGGTGCATCTTTAAAAATCGCTACATTTTTCGTTTGACCGGAGAGAACTGCGTATTTATGGGCATAAAAATGTTTATGCCAACCATAGTTCTACTGCAAAGATACGTTTTTTCTGAACAAAACAACAAACAATAATGAATGTTTTTCAGAAAAGCATTTATCTATCTGCAAGAAGATTATGCGGATGGCAGGATATGCTCAATCAAACGCAATCCAACTTTACCATTCATTCTATTCATTTACCACAAACTGTCTGATCTGGCAGGCCGTACCCTTACTTTGCGGATGATGATCTTTTGACATCCTGAGCATCAGACGATGTTTGCCTTTCGGCAACTCCGTATCGAACATATATACCCAAGGAATATACAGTCCGCCGCTCCAAGCCGTAAACGTATCCAACTTTTTAAACGGAGCACCGTCAATACTATATTCCAGAATCCCGGCAGCCGGACCACTTACACAGAAGATACCGACAGCCGTCCCTTCAAAGTCGAGTGTCAGTTTCGCTCCGGGACGATCGGTTTCAAGCATGGGCACATCGACAAAGCCCGGACGCGCTTCGGCAATAAGGCGCGGAGTCCACGAAGGGACTAACTGCCAGCCTTTATTTATATGAGCTTGCCGGATGTCGACCAACTTGCCATTTGTGTAACTATATCCGTCCAGCGGCACGGCAGGAAGCACATGAGGCTTGACGGCAGGTCCGGCAGCAACACAAGAAGCATAGATTTCATCGAGCACCTTATTTATCGTAGCCGCATAATAAGCATGCCCCAAAGGTTTGGGATGCGTACCGCCAAACTGTTCCCAATTGAATTCACCTTCCCGCATACGGGCGGCGATTTCTGTAGCGAGGTTGACGGAAGGGATCAGATAATGGTTCGCCACCCGTTCGTGATTCAGAATCACATCGGGCATCTGACCTCCGTCCAGTTTCGGGATGAAAGGATCGTAGATAAAATGCAGCATCATGATATCCATAGACGGATTGGAAAGCAAAGCATGGCGTACGATACCTTCCATTCCTCTTACCTGCTCAATGGCATTAAAGCCGTTGGTATCATCGTTCACCGCCGCTTCCACAAAAAGCAGATCGACTTTGGCCTTGGACAACACATCGTCCGCCAAGCGGAATGCTCCGGGCGTACTGCCCGTAGAAGGAATCCCGGCATCGATAAAGGTAAACTTTGTATAAGGGAAACGCTGCTTCAAATCTTCACAAATCATATCCCTCCATCCCTTCATTTCTGTGATGGAACCTCCCAGAAAAGCAACCGTACCAACACGTTCTTTCTCAAACATCTGATACGAGTTACGATAGTCCCCTCTTAATGTATAGCATTGTTTGGCTTCATAACCCGGCTGATGGCGGATAATAAAGTCGACCACCGGAGCAGGATCTGACAAACTATGCGGATGATGATCCACTCCCGGTTTCAAGATAAGTTCGAATGGAGCCCCCATGGCTGTATATCGTTGGCGGACAATAGCCGAGTTCTCTGAAAACGGCACTACCTTGTCACTGTCTCCACATACACAGATCACCGGAATCCCCGCATCCGCCAAAGGTTTCAGCCGGTCAATCGGATTACCGGAAAATGAGTTCATCTGATCATCCGCCAGCCCCCATTCCTCTAACAGACCTTTCCATAGTCCGGCATTCTCAGGCGAACGTCCCGGCCAACTGAATACGTTACAAACCGGAGCGTCCACATAGATACAGGCCACTTTATCCGGATGATCGGCCGCCCAATTATAAGCAAACAGACCTCCACGACTGAAACCCTCAAGCGTTACTTTGGGAGATAGTCCATACATACGTACCATATTCCAATAAAAATCAGTACCAGACTTCCGGGCACGGGGACTTCCATAAAGATGAGTCAGATCATAATATGCCACATGAAAACCACGCCTCAACAATTCTTCATCAACTGAAGCAAAAGCACCGAAAAAAGCAGGACGCCAGATCCAGGGGTTACCGGTTGCCGCATGTTTCGGGCAGACAACAATAGCCTCCCGATCCTGATAAGCAAAAGTATATTGATCGAACCCTTTCCATTTACCTTTAAGTCCCGGGAAGGGTTGAGAAACATGTGCCGGTGGTTCCTCGCCGGTCAGTTGCCGGTAAATGGCCTGTGCAATACGGACAGCAGCTTTTTCGTTGGGATGTACGTTGTCGGCAAAACACTCTTTCATCCCCGTTAACGGAGTATGCAGATCGATTACTTTCAATCCGTATTTGGCAGCCAACCGGTTGATAACCGGCATCACTCCATGAACAATGATACTATCATTGATGCCCCACTGGACAGCGTATGCGGGAATAGGATAACATAAATAAATTTCCGGCTTCGACGGTAATGCCCGAAGCGTTCGGATCATCGTCTCCATATCTTTCTTAAAATCGGATTTATATCGCCAGTTCTGAGGTTTCGTATCATTGGTCCCCAATTTAATAGTCACAATATCGGGATTATAGTCCAATGCTTGCCGATAGCGCTCTTCCTTCATATAGGGATTGTCCCCTTTCATCAGCATGGTGCGGGCACTGACTCCAAAGTTCCGGACCTCATAACCGTCGCCCAACATCTGCCCCAGCACAGCGGGATAGCTGTCTTTAGCAGGATTACGTGTACCTACACCATATGTGATACTATTACCGATACAGGCTATTTTAATAACCTTTTTTTGTGCTGCTACATATTGCACGGCAATAAAAAGCAGGAATAAAGAGATGATTGCGTTTTTCATTATTCTGTTAGTTTATCCGCCCCAAAGATACACAACTGGTCCCAATAAACAGATACGAACGATCTCAAATATCTATCTGACAGAAGAGACCGATCCGGCAATACATACTGCAAACACCTCTTTTAACTACGGAAATAAAAGCAGTTATACAACCACGTGGTGACCATTCTATAATTATACGAAAGAGGGAGTTCATGTCAACATTTCCACATGCACTCCCTCTCTCAAAAACAGTGTTTTGATCCATAATAGCCTCACCGGCTACCTTCCTAACAAGTTCCCTCGTAACGAAGGTTTAGTCGCATAATACCTCTCTAAAAATAACTTGTGTTTATAAATTTGCATCGCCAGATCCATAATCGATTCACGCAAATTGAGCAAAGCCTGTTTATATTGGGGCGAAATAGTATGCACGGAGTTTATCAGACTATCAGCTCGTAAAGTCAACTCTTCTGAAACTTCAATCATCCGGCGTACCTGAATCTCCGTTTTTCGGGGACGAAAACCGGCTTTCCGATAACGGATAAAAACATTGATAGAATCAACCGCCCGATTTTGCAGATCTGTAGCACTCGCATAAATATCAATGGCTTCCGAGTCTTTGCCTACCTGTGTATTAGCTTGATTCAACTGCAAAAAATAATCCACCAGATCATTACCTTGCCCATTCGCCAGGATTCTATTACGAGCCGCCTCCAATTGTTCAACCCAACTCTGCTGATCGTACACTTTCAAGGAGTCTTGCCAACAGAAAAGCGACACATTCCGTCCAGGCTCCAAGACTCCCTTTTCAAATTCGCTATACGAATAAGGCCGTTTCAGAAACTGCCACAAAGGATCAAAAGGCATATGAGTCCGGATGAACCGTTCGGGCACCAGTTTAAAGTATACGTCTGCCGGTGCCGATACAAACCGATAGTCCTCAATATATCCCGTATCATAAGTGGGATCAAAGAAATACCACTCTCCATTCACCTGCGCCGCACACCACTCGTGTACCTCGGGAAGCACCACATCGCCACTTTTTCCGTAACCGTCAATCAGATACGCCTTTATTCCGACTTTGGCCGCCAAGGTTTTAAAAAGCAAGGCAAACTGCCTGCATACTCCTTTTCGGGAAGAAAGTGTTTCCTGTACCTCCTTTTCCTCACTAAAGACCTCGTTCCGGGATGTAAAGGTAGTGAAAACATTGTATGCCATACGATGGGTCATCCACACATAAATGGCGCGTATCTTCGCTTCATCCCCCTTGAACTTCCGGTCGATATATTCCGCGAAATCATCTACTCTTTTTGTATATTCATCCGGAATACTTAAAATAGCGGCATCTACCCGCGCATACCGGTTGGAAGAAGACTGAGATATCCCATAAAAAGGTATGCAGGCTACCATAAGTAGCAGAAACCAAAATCGTTTTAACTTCATATCCATATTTCAATAAAGAAATAATCAAAACATGATGCCTATACCTATATTACCTTCCACTTGCTTAAATTGGTTGGTCTGCACCCCGAGCGACACAGCCACTCCGCCAAAACGGGCGACAGCGCCGAGCTCCCCCTCAACGCCTTTGTAGCAGTCGCTATTAATCTTAACGTATGGATTTTGTATCCCATCCATCTCACCGTCCACCTGTTTCGCATAATTGCGGGATCCATATCCTACACCCGCATAGAGATAAAGCGTTTTCCAGTCACGCTGGAAAACCCGTTGAAGAACCCCCGCAGTGATGGCGAAACGGCTTTGCTGCTCTCCGCCGGTATACCATCCGGAAGCCTTGTCCACCGGATCCAAATCGGAAGAGACACTGCCAAAGTCCGTCTTCACCTTCAAATATCCTCCGGTCTTTTTCACAACAGCCACCATCAGTCCGTAAGACACCTGCTCAAACGAGCCATAGCTTAGCACCGGCATCACTAAGGTTCTGATTTTATTGTTTTTATCTTCAACCAGCTTGACAGACAGTTCATATACCACTTGCTTCTCTATCTTTTCCGGAAACTCGTAGCGCAATACGCCATACTTTTCGTGCTTCAGTGTGAGTCGACGACAGCCTTGAGTGACATATACCTGTACTTCACCCTTTCGGTAAAGAGGAGCGCCAATCACATTCCCTTCAAACTCAAAATCTTTACCCGTAGTCTCTATTTTAATAAGCGCGCACGGATTATCGTTCAGATCCAGCCGCGGTTTGGTACGAGCCGTTAAGTCACGTTCCAGCTTCTGAAAGCTCTTCACTTGTATCTCCTGAGCTGCCACATCAGCGAACAGCAACACCGAAAAGAGTATCGTAAACAAATAAAATTTCTTCATAATCATCATTCTTTATCAAAATTACATATCCGTAACAGAGGGTTTCGTGCCTAACGGACGAGCGGCACGAGTAGTGGCACGTGAACCGTCAATACCGATAAATCCGCGCGTCGAGGCCGATGAGGCATTATTCTGCAGAAAACATTCAAAAGGAGCGACATCACGCAACGAAGAGATAAACACACTGCCCTCTTCATGGGTAACGCTACCATCCCACCAGTTATCCAGATTCAAGGTATACACCCTTCGGGTACCTGTTACCCAGTCATAAGTGCCATACATGGAATATGTGTCGCCACCGACAGGGACCAACGCTCCGGTTTCGCCAAGAGTCACGTCGGCAGCTTCGAAAGTGACATCACCCGAGATGCAATACTCACTGGCATACTCATCCGCATTGGGCATGGCAATCAGATATGGTTTATTGGCCTTTATTACAGTGACATCCTTATAAGTTCCATCCGATTGCAACTCACGAAGCCAGAACCGCTTCTTTATATCATCTCCCTCCGCCGTGAAAGGAGCCAGCCGATTCCCGTCTTTATCGATAATGGCCTGTACGGTGAAAGGAAGAATGATTGTCTGCCATCCGGCCGCCTTGCCGGGAATGGTTTTCATCTTAAACTCACGAGTATAGGATATCTTTTTAGCGGTAAAAGCCTTTGGGCATAGATAACACTTTTCATCTTTCAACACAACAGTCTGGGCAACGCCACTCGGTTCTATCACATTCTTCCAAGTGCTGGGACATTTCACATCGTGAGAGATATAGACCAAACAACTCGTGGAATTCAAATCAATGATTTCGGGAATATCTCTATTGCATTCCCAAAAGACGGAAGTTAAATGGGTGCATCTGTTCAAGATGTTTCCTGCCACGGAAGTGACCGTCTCGGGGATTATTATAGATCTTAATCCTGAATTAGCAAAAGCTGACGAGTTAATCGTAAGGATTCCCTCCGGAGATAGGTTCACTTCATTCAAACTTGAACAGTTCTCAAAGGACGCATCACCTATGGAAGTAACACTCTTAGGAATTGTAACGGATGCAAGACTTGGACAATTTCTGAAACCTTTTCCCCCTATAACCTGCAGCCCCTCATGGAAGGTTACGGTCTTGAGATTGACACAACCATAAAACGAGTAAGAATTAATCCAGGATACAGATGCCGGAATATCGATAGAAACCAAACTTTGACACTCACTAAAAGAACTGCCACCATAATGATCTCCCGATGTTCCTATATTTTTCAGACTTTCGGACAACTTTACTTCTTTTAGATTAGTGCATTTCTCATAGGCATTGTTATTCAGCGTTGTCACCGTATTGGGCATAGTAACAGAAACCAAACTCTCACAATAACGAAAGGCGGAAACTCCAATACTGATCAATGACGAAGGTAATTGTACGTCAACAAGACTACTACAATACTGAAAAGCATAGTTAGGTATGACCTGTAAGTTAGGAGACAAGGTTACCGTTATCAGTTTTTTACATTCATTAAAGACTTCTTCACCTAAAGTTTCAACATTCGGAAGCTCTACTTTCTGCAAACTGGCACAAGTTTCAAATGCGTGTGCTCCCACTTTCTTCACAGTCACCGGAATCTCAACCGAAACAAGTTTTTCGTTATGATAAATGCCATAATCTTCTATCTCGGTTATATCTTTAGGAAGTACCAAAGTTACTAACGAAGAAAAATATTGCAGCATCTTTTTGGTTATGACCCCTTTTTTTAACTTATAATGCTCCCGACGATCCTCTGCATCATAAGTCTTATCACTCTCCACCAAGTTGACTTCTTTCATGTCCAAAACTTCCAATTTCGGCATTTGATAACGAATCGTATCGATGTCACTCGCATCCAAAGGACCTGATACCACTAACTTCTGGATGGTCTCCAGCTCTCCCTCCTGAAAATGCGACGCAAACTTGCCGGCTTCCGTCATTGCCACAGTTTTCTCCACCACAGCCGCCTTTGTCATCGATTGAGATGCTCTCTGATCGGGATTGGTCAACTCCTCCGCATCACCCTGACATGCGGAGAAGCTTCCTACAGCTGTCGCTAACAGCAAAATAAGCGATAATAGATTATTTCGTTTCATCTTTTCTATTGTTTACTTGGATTATCAATATCACCCGGTTCCGGCGCTCTTTTCGTTGAATATTGCTTCACGGGGCCGTAGCTTATCCCATGTTCATTCTCTGCATAAGCCCGGATATAATAAGTCGTTCCCTGCTTCAGCCCCAAAAGGGTGGCTGCTATTTCATTTCCTGCCGCAGCCGCCACAGAGCCTCCCTCCGCATTCGATTCGGTGGTTACGACAGGCTCCTGACTGGAAGTGCTATAGCAGAACCCCTGTGCGGAGATGGTTCCTCGGTCGGATTCTCCAGCCGCATTGGTTCCCTTATTATCAATATAGGCTTTGGCGGTGATTGAAGTGCCGGTGCTGCTAAAACGGATATCACTCCGTAAGACAGGTTTCTTCCATGGAGTCAACTTAACCATACCTCCAAAGCAACCATCATCCATGAATCGGCTTTGAGCGAATGCTTTCACATAATAAGTTACCCCCGCTTCCAACTGAATGGTCGCGGTAAAACCGTCATCGGCACCAACGCCCTCTAAGAAAACACTATTTGCAGAAAGCTCGCCGGTGGTGCTGTAATAAAAGCCTTTCCGCTCTAAAGCCCCGTATCCCGTATTGGTCACCTTCGCATTCAGTGTCATGGCTCCATTCTCTATAGTAGTGGTCACTTGCGAAAGGACCGGATTATTGATCACCCACTGATCATTGCCGAATGTCTGAGTTTTGCTATATCCGGTCTTATTCCCCGAGTTTACCACGTAGGCACGTAGACGATAGGTCGTGTTCGGCTTAATGGTGATACTGGCAGTGAAGCCATTCCCGGTATCCGTTCCGGGTACTTTGGTCATCGAGTTAATGTCATCATTCCAGCCGGCTCCCCAATAGAAGCCCTTCTCGCTGATCTCCATATTGCCCGGATTAACTATGGACGACGATAAGGTGAGCACATTCGGATTGGCTTTGTCCCATGTGTAAGATAGTTCTCCAACCACAGGATCGACCGCCTTTGTCGGTTCAAACGAATAGAGACTACTATACCCTTCACCGCCTTCATTGACCGCATAGGCGTATACGTAATACACCTTATTCGCCTGAAGATCCTTCACCAAAGTGCTGAAAGCGGCATCTGTACCCTCTGCGACAATCTTGTCCATTTTCGGAATATCCGTTGCCGGATATCCTGAAACCGAAGCTGTAGTCCAGTAAAATCCGCGTTCACTCACCGTTCCTTCCCGGACATCCGTTACCTTAGAGCTCAGCTTCATCTCTTTCCCTTGAGTTAAAGAAGTTACCTCGCCCAAAACAGGTACATCGACAGATACAGGAGTTACCGCCAAAACCTCTCCAAACCCTAATTGCTCAGCGTCATTGACTGCAAAAGGACGGATATAATACTTCTTATTCTTCACAATCCCTTCTATCACTGCGCTGAACTTCTCTCCTTCTATCTTTCCCTCTACATGGATATCTTTCTCATCCGGGATTTGGTGGGTGGTACTATAATAAAATCCCGCCCGGCTGATCGTTCCGCTTCCCGTATCCACTATTCGGGCGGAAACGGTCAGGATTGTCTTACTCTCATCCATTTCATAGTCCGGCATGCTCACATTCGGTACCCGCAATGTCAGAGTCGTAAATTCTTTCCGCCCGCCAAAAGCCAGTTTGGTCACCTCTGAACCAACCCTGTTCTTCGCATAAGCCCTCACCGAATAGGTCGTATTAGGAGTCAGGCCGGATATTTTACAACTATACATCTTGTCCGACAAGGCCTCTTCCACTTTATACGTCGTTTCTTTATCGGGGCTATTCCCTTCACTCAGATAGAACCCCTTCTCAATAACTTCTCCTTTACCCATATCCTCGACAACAGCCATCACGATCGCCCAAGTAGCTCCTACATCATTCACATCCTGCGTAGTGAGCCGGGCCGCTTCCTGCGAACCGGTAGCTTGATTAATCACAACGCTCTTTCCCTCATCTTTGGTATTGATAGCGTAAGCGTAAATTTCATAAGTCGTTTCGGCCAGCAGACCTTCCAGCGTAATCTCAAAAGTATCATCTACGCCTTCCTTGAACTTCGAAGTCGCTTTCCGAGTGGGTTCTCCGATCTCCCCTTTCACTTTATAAGCAATCCCGAATTGCTGAAGCTTAGAACTGCCCGGATCTTGTATCTTACATTCAATCGTCAAGCTGTTTTCCCCAATCTCGACGACTAAAGGCTCTCCCAGTTCGGGTGCCGAATTAGACAGAGTCCGGAACTCCTTAATAGTTGTACTTCGAATAATAGTGGAGCCATTAGTGGCGTACATGCAATAGTAGTACTTCGTATCAGGCTCCAGATTCGTGAGGCTTACTTCACAAAAACCATCCGCGTCAGGCTTGACAAGAACTTGCGCCGCATCTTTTGTCGGCACCGTGGAAGCGGTAGAATACATGAATCCGCATTCAAAAGAATTCAATCCGGCCGGAACAGCGATACGTCCCCTCAAAGTTACACCCGAACGGCTGATATCATCATGTTCTATTGACGCATTGTCAAACTGAGGTCTAAAAGAAGGATCTTTATCTTCGCTGCTACACGCCCCCAGTACTACAAAAGCGACGATACTTAACCAATTCCATATTTTTTTCATAATCATATAAGATTAGAGCATTTCATACTTGTCTCATTATTCTACCTCAAAATCATCACATGTAAATATCTCCTCTTCGGGCAGCTTCGTTGTAGCATTCAGCATTTCGGGTTGCCAAGTACGAACATGAATTTTAGGAACATCCTCGTTTGTAAAATCCCATAACAGAAATAGATAGCCTTCATCATGATAGTTATCAGACGTGTATCCCTGCTTTAAAGTCACCCCGTAAAATCCCTCCTTCGCCGGATGCTTTACTACGTTTATCTCGTCAAATATCACGTTAATGCGTTTGTTTGCAGTAAAAATCGTTTTCAGTCGGGAAAGGTATTCTTTCTTCGACTGCTTGTTATAAACCACTTTCTCGGAAGCGACAAAATGGTTCATCTCAGACGGTACGGAACGAATCACCTTACCAGTAATGATCAGAGCGTCATCACTGAATATCTGATTTAGGAAAATGAGATCTTTCGTATTATAAGCCGTACGGAACTGTTCGACGTAATCCAAAATCATCTGACGGTAACGAAAGTCCGCCACCTCTTTTCCCGCTACCAGAACCTTTGTATACAGATTGGTGCTAATGGCCAAATGGAAATCGGTGATCTTGGCTTGAGAGTCAAAACCAATCACTCCCTCTTGATATTCATCCTTCGAACCGTCAGGCTGCGATAGAAAGAGAGGAATGTTACGTACCTGATATCCACCGTTCATATTCAGACAGCGCTCTATCACTTCCGTTTCGGCGCAACGGAAAGGGGTGTTCTCCCACAACATGCGAATATTATTCTGAACCTCCATCGCCATGCTAATCTTCGAAAAATCAGGCAAGCGCTTTTCAACGTAAGCGCTGTTGATTTCGGTCAATAAATTGGTGATATTAACCTGTACGGCTTCTTTCAGATTCGCATTATCCATGTCTGTTAAATGAAAATCAGTAGTATACTGCGCTTTAGTAAAGACAGATAATTGAAGAAAAGCTATTAATAAGATGTATTTTATTTGTATCGTTTTCATGACTCTATTCTTTTTGTTTATGATCCATTCATTTAAAAGACCTGAAACCAAATGACTCCATGCCCTTTGTAATTCTTCAACGCATCAGACGTATTTGTTTTAAGATTCATACGCTCTTTGGCTCCTTTATTCAAGACTGTGACCAACCGTTTGTCTTTAATGATAACCAGATAAGAAACTTGAGGATTCTTTATGGTTTTCACATTACCGTATATCAATTTACCTTCTCTCTGCCCTTTCTCCAGAAACGAAATCACTTCATCGAAAGAGTTCAGAGCCAATAAGTCCGTAACAAGAAGCCGGTCCGGGGCGGGCAAAGACTCTAACGCGGATGGAAGCTCTTCTACTTCAATCGGCGGCTCCGCGTTTGTGACCTTTCCGGTAGCGACAAGAGCAACAGGTGCCGGAGTTACCACCTTGGCAGGAGCTTCAGGAGTGGTCATTACGACTGTAGTAGGAGCGGAAGAATACAAAGTCGGCACTGTATCAGCCACCACCTGCGCCGGTTCTTCTACCGTCGAACCATCTTCTGTCTCAACCCCTACTTTATTCAGCAGGCTGACTATACCCTCTACTTTACGCGTATCATCAGCTGTCAGTTCAGACTCCGGTTCCACGCTACTCTGCCTCAAAGAGTCTTGTTGCGCTCGTTCGGCCTCCGCCTTTTTCCATTTCTCAAGCGCTTTGCCCGGATTTTTATGAAAAGCAAAAGCATCCTTCAGAATATAAGTACATACTCTGAATAGATCTCCATTCTTTATCACTACATTCTGACATTTGTCCTCAATCACATCCCAAATTTCCTCCACATCTTTAGGATCCATCTTAAACCGTTGAGAAAAAATTCCAATCACATGTACATGAAGCAAATCCAGCGAATATTGCTGAGCTTCCGACATTCCCGCGGGAGTCGTAGCTTCCGCATATACATACTTCTCACTCAATTTGATATCTCTCACTTTTTCACGAAGAGAATCCTGAGAAGTGGTTATTCCTTGCGAATATCCAAGGAGTGGCACCAGGGCCATAGCTAAAAATAGTGTAATACCTCTGACCATAATTATCTCATATTTATTGATTTTGTCCACTAAATAAATTACGTAAATTATGTATGGGAACAAACCCATACAATTGCATATTCATTTTATATTTATCGGGATCTGACAAAATACGAATATCCGTATCAAAATAAAGCAAATGGTTATACCCCAAAGAACGATTTACCATAAAGGCTATCCCCCAATAATGATTTCCGACACAACGCTCCATGCCGACATATACTTCGCAACCACCGGACTTACAATAATCAACCAACTCACACAATGGCAACTCAAAGCGGTTCTTCCGATTACCATACATCCGTTGAGTCACCTCTACTCTACATTTCTCGTTTACGCTAATCGTAAACAGGTTGGAGATAGATTCCATAGGTGAATTAACATCCAAGACCGGAGTAAATTTACCCCCAATATCTTTTTTATAATACTGACTGGAAGAGATAGCTTCGATGCCGTAAAAATCTTCCCCAGTCACATAACAAGAATCATTTAAGGCTGTCAATGATTGAGGTATACATACCGAAGAGGATTTCCGGGAAAGACGATAGTCTTCCAGGTTCATGTAAAACAAATCTTCCGCTTCAACCTTATTCATCCCCCAAATCAACTCATATTGAATGGGGAAACGCAGAGAAAGAAGCATTTGCTTGCCAAGATACCATGTTACAGTATAACGGCTATTATCAGTAGTAACAATAAAAGAGCGTCCTGAACTCATGTCTCTTAACACAGACAATAAGCTGGCATGAGTAAGCAAACGATTATTTTGTCCCAAACGAATCATCACTTTACTCTCTTTGAGAAAACGCTGCATCACTACATCATTATCCGTCAATAATAACTCCAGCAAGTAACGTTCAACAAATGTATATACAGGAGAGGGATTCTGTTCCATAATCTTACGATCGAATAGCTCAAACCCAATATGATTCACTATACGATATAAGTCAGTAGTAACAATAATTTGTTTATCCGGGCATAAAGGTTTTAACAAAAAATGTTGTGTTACCGAACAATCAGCCTGGTACCGTGAAGAAAGCAGAAAAGCTATATTTTCAAGTCTTTTAGATATAAATTTCCCATATTCTTGCGAAAACAAAAATGTCATATCACAAAAACAAAATAAAATGACCCAAGAAACTCTACGAGCCATTTGTGTTTTATAAATATTACCATACATGTGTGCTTTTCAATTTAAATTTAACACAAAAAGCGCAAACTCTATCAGTCATTTTGTCTCTCAGGTATCGCCAAACACCTCTGCACTTAATGACCAACTTTGCTTGCGCCCATTTTACTATAAAATAGATCTGTATTTTACTTCCAAAGCAAAATACAGACACAGATACGGTAATATAAGGTGAACAATCGTTGAAGCATTTTTCTTGTGCAGTCTCAAAATTTGGCGATTTCAGAGACAAGAATCAGCTTACGCTCGTTAACTAACACAACTAAGTTTCACTTAACCTAGCAATATTCGCAAAAATAGATAAAAAAAAGCAAGTTGCAAAAAATTCCCTCAAAATAAAAACAGCACGCATCTCGTCCACGTAAAAACATATGACGAGATGCAATGCTGCCGAAAACGTCCCTGTACAGTCTTTAATATTTGGCGATTCGGAGAGACAAGAACTTTTAGTTATATTATAGATCTATTACCCACAAACATTATCACAAATATACAATAATTAGATAAGCAACAAATATATAAAAAAAGAAAAGAAGAATAAATGGTAATAAAAGGAGTATATAGTAAAAAAATAGAGATTATTTAGCAATATTTTTAAGTTATAGAGTTATCACATCGTCATTTTTCTTCGATATTTTATTAATCATTCCACACTCGTAGAAAAATTTAATACTATATTTGTCCTACTATCTAATATCCCAATAATGGAAACAAAAGACGAAGCCTGGCAAGTAGTCAGCAGCAAATATCTATTTCGCCGCCCGTGGTTGACCGTACGGTGCGACGATATGCTTTTGCCTAACGGCAATCATATCCCGGAGTACTACATCCTTGAGTATCCCGACTGGGTGAACACCATCGCCATCACCAGAGAAGGAAAGTTTGTATTTGTCCGCCAGTTCCGACCGGGAATCGGCAAACAGCTATATGAACTTTGTGCGGGTGTATGCGAGAAAGAGGATGCATCACCGCTTGTTTCGGCACAACGTGAACTGCTGGAAGAAACCGGATACGGCAATGGTAACTGGCAGGAATATATGGTGATTTCGGCCAATCCAAGCACACATACCAATCTGACTCACTGCTTTCTGGCAACGGATGTAGAACGAGTAGACATACAACATCTGGAAGATACGGAGTCACTTACAGTGCATCTGCTCACCTTTGAAGAGGTACAAGAACTCCTGCAAAGCAACCAAATCATACAGGCATTACATGCGGCACCGCTTTGGAAATACGTAGCAGAACAAAAACAAATGAAATAAAACAGTTGTCCGGGTAGGGAGTTTCTTATCGGCCGTTGTCTTTATAGAAAAGAACCTATAAAACCAACAAACTATATGAAAGAGTTTATGCTGATCACTTCCCTGCTTCTGTCATTCTGCATTCTCATTTTATGCAGAGACTACATTGTATTTATGCTGAAAAAATGAAAAAGTTTCGCTTTTATGCCTCTTTTTTCGTTTTGACATGACATAACAAATAAGGAATCAATATTTTGCTTTTCTTTGCATTAAGAAAAAAGCAAAATGGATTCCTTTGATAAATACATATCACGAAACCTCCCATTGGTCAGCCTGATCAGTGCGGTTTTCATTATATATCCCAACATAGCTTGCATTCCATGGGAGCTAAACTCTCTGAAACCATCGGACTACCTTGGTTTCTTTTCTTATTTTATATATCGCTTCCTTTTCTTTTGGGGAATGATCGGTTTTCTGATAAACTACAATCTGCGCCAGATACCGACAGCACTGTTCCGCAAACGTCTGACCCACAATTTTCTGTTTGCACTGACCGGCTATCTGTTCTTCGCTTCCGTTTCGTACACCATTTCCTCGTATGGTTTCCATACTGATTTTCTGGGCAGTACCCTGATATCACAGTTCTTCACACTATGCTTTTTATGTACACTGGTCGGATACATCTCTATGCTCTATACCCGGCAGAGAGAAAAAGAGCAGGAAATAGAACGTCTTCGTTTTGAGAACTTACAAAGTCGTTGTGACGCACTGGCCAATCAGGTAAACCCGCATTTCTTCTTTAACTCACTGAACGGAATATCTTCATTAATACGAAAAAAGAATGATGAAAACACGCTGATGTACGTCAATCAGCTATCTGATATCTTCCGGTACATCTTGCAAAGCGACCGGAAAGGGCTCGTCACGCTGAGAGAAGAACTGGAGTTCATCCAATCTTTCCAATACGTAATGGAGGTACGTTTTGCCAATAAACTGGTTTTTGCCATCGACGTAGCCGAAAGGCAAAAAGATTTGCTGACACTGCCCGTACTCTCACTACTTCCGTTAGTCGATAACGTCACCGTACACAACCGGATAGACAGCGAACACAAGATGGAGATCTCCATCCGGCTGAACGAGCAATCTGAACTGGTGGTGTCCAATCCCATTTACCCTAAACTATCCCCGCCCGACACAAACGGAACCGGACTAAGTAACTTGGAAAATCGATTCAATCTGTTAATGAATAAGCAAATCCGGGTGGAATCCGACGAAGAGACATTCCGGGTATATCTACCTCTAATATAGTAGTTGTTATGAAAGTACTGATTGTAGAAGACGAAACCGCTGCCTATGAAAACCTGACGGATATCCTCGCGGAGGTAGCCCCCGATATCCAGGTCATGGCCAATACAGAAAGTGTCACGCAGACTGTCGGATGGTTGCAGTCAAATCCGGCTCCGGATCTGATATTCATGGATATTCATTTATCAGACGGATCGGCCTTTGCCATTTTCGACAGAATAAAGCTGGAGACTCCTATTATATTTACAACGGCTTATGACCGATATGCTATCGAAGCTTTTAAAGTGAACAGCATAGACTATTTACTGAAACCTGTCAAGGTGGAGGATGTAGAACACGCACTGGAAAAATACAGCAAACTGACCCGACAGGACCTTTTGCAATATTTGGCACAACTGACGCAGCTGAAACCCGCACCCAAGTACAAAGACAAACTATTGATTGCACATAAAGACAAACTGCTCCCGGTGAGCATAAAAGAGATTTCTTATTTCTACGCAACCGGTAAAAACACATATGTATGCCTGAAGGACGGCAACTGTTATCCTTATTCCAAGACCTTGGAACAGATCGTCTCCTCACTCAATCCGACAGACTTTATCCGGGCTAACAAACAGTTTGTCATAGCCAGAGACAGCGTAACGGATATAACTATCTGGTTTGACAGCCGACTGCTCATCACACTCGATACCGAAGTGCCGGAACGTGTTTATGTCAGCAAAAACAAAGCATCGGAGTTTAAGACGTGGCTTGTAAACGATAAATAACAAACTCAATAAAAACAAACGCAATGATACGAAAAATCAGACTAACATGTGGCATCATCTGCCTGACACTGATCACCCTGCTGTTCCTTGATTTCACCGGAACACTGCACGGTTGGTTCGGCTGGCTGGCAAAAATCCAGTTCCTACCTGCGATACTGGCATTGAACATAGGGGTAGTAGCCTTTTTAATAATTCTGACAGCCGTATTCGGACGAATCTACTGTTCGGTGATTTGTCCGCTCGGAGTATTCCAGGATGTGGCAGCCTGGGTTGGGAAAAGACGGAAAAAGTTGCCTTACTCCTATTCTCCGGCACTCTCTTCACTACGCTACGGGGCATTGGCTATATTCATCATTACCCTGATAGCAGGAGTTAGTTTCATCGCAACTTTGTTTGCTCCGTATAGTGCTTACGGACGTATTGCAAACAACCTGTTCCAACCCATCTGGTTATGGGGAAACAACCTGTTTGCTCATCTGGCGGAACGAATCGACAGTTATGCATTTTATGACGTCGAAGTCTGGATGAAAAGTCTGCCGACATTTATCATCGCTGCAGCGACTTTCGTCATCCTGATTCTGCTGGCATGGCGAAACGGGCGTACCTACTGTAATACCATCTGCCCTGTGGGGACAGTACTGGGATTTCTTTCACGCTATTCTTTATTCCGCGTCACGATTGATACGGATAAATGTAACGGGTGCGGACTGTGTGCACGCCATTGCAAAGCGGCATGCATCAACTCCAAAGAACATACGATAGACTACAGCCGTTGTGTGGCTTGCATGGACTGCCTTGGCAAATGCAAGCAGAAAGCGCTCAGTTACCAATTACGAACAAGCAAAACAGGATCACCACAAGTGAAGCAGAATGCTCCTCTGGCTTCATCCGGCCAAGTAAATGAAGCACGCCGCAACTTCCTGACCGTAACGACAATGGTAGCCGCAACATCGGCACTCAAAGCACAGGAGAAAAAAGTAGATGGCGGACTCGCCACCATAGAAGATAAAAAAATACCCAATCGGCAGACACCCATCACACCTCCCGGTTCGTTGAGTGCGCGTAATATGTCTGCACATTGCACGGCCTGCCAACTGTGTGTATCAGCCTGCCCCAATCAGGTATTGCGTCCTTCCACGAAACTGATGAACCTGATGCAGCCCGAAATGTCGTACGAACGCGGCTATTGTCGTCCGGAGTGTAACGATTGTTCCCAGGTATGTCCGGCAGGAGCAATCCGCCCTATCACGGTGGCCGACAAGTCTTCGACTCAAATCGGGCATGCGGTCTGGGTAAAAGCGAACTGCGTACCACTGACTGACGGGGTGGAATGTGGCAATTGTGCCCGTCATTGTCCGACAGGAGCCATTCAGATGATTCTATCCATACCGGACCAAACAGACTCCCCCAAAATACCGGCAATCAATACCGAACGTTGCATCGGTTGCGGAGCATGTGAAAATCTTTGCCCGGCACGCCCGTTCAGTGCCATCTATGTAGAAGGTCACGAAAGACACCGTATCATATAACACATCCCAAAAGTAGAAACATATGGAAAAACAGAATAAGCATATAGACCGAAGAGGATTCCTCAAAATTGTGGGTATCAGCGCCGCTACAACAACTGCCGCTCTTTATGGTTGCGGCTCCGGAGATAAAGCCGGTCAGGGACGGAGTGCCTCTTCTCCTGTCCCCACAGATAAAATGACCTATCGCTCAGTAGGCGGAATCAAAGATAAAGTTTCTCTCCTGGGGTATGGCTGCATGCGCTGGCCTACAATCCCTTCACCGGAAGGGAAAGGAGACCTTATCAACCAGGAAGCCGTCAATGAACTGGTAGATTATGCTATCGCCCACGGAGTAAACTATTTCGATACATCGCCCGTATATGTACAGGGCTGGTCGGAAAAAGCAACAGGAATTGCCCTCAAAAGGCATCCGCGTGAAAAACTGTACATAGCAACCAAACTATCGAATTTTTCAAACTTCTCACGTGAAAACTCACTGGCTATGTATCACCAGTCGTTTGAGGATATGCAGGTAGAGTACTTTGATTATTATCTGCTGCACGCCATCGGTGGCGGCGGAATGAAAGTGTTCAACGAACGATATATCGATAACGGCATGCTTGACTTCCTTCTCAAAGAACGTGAAGCCGGGCGTATCCGGCACCTCGGCTGGTCATTTCATGGTGATGTCGAGGTTTTCGACCAGGTACTCGCCATGCATGATACGGTGAAATGGGATTTTGTACAAATTCAACTCAACTATATGGACTGGCGCCACGCTACAGGAAACAATGTCAATGCGGAATATCTTTACGGAGAACTGGCCAAACGAAACATTGCCGCTGTCATCATGGAACCACTGTTGGGCGGACGCCTGTCAAATGTCCCTGAACACATCGTGGGACGACTGAAACAGCGACGTCCTGAAGACAGCATAGCATCGTGGGCTTTCCGCTTTGCCGGTTCACCGGAACTGGTACTGACTGTATTGAGCGGTATGACCTACATGGAGCACTTGCAAGACAACATCCGTACTTATTCACCACTGGTTCCTCTGACCGATGACGACAAGGAATATCTGGAAGAGACTGCACAACTTATGATGCAATATCCTACCATCCCATGCAATGACTGCAAATATTGCATGCCCTGCCCATACGGCATCGATATTCCTGCCATCCTCGTTCATTACAACAAGTGCGTAAACGAAGGGAATATTCCGCAAAGCCGGACAAGCGAAAACTATAAAGAAGCACGGCGCGCTTTCCTGATAGGCTATGACCGCAGTGTACCCAAACTACGGCAAGCCAGCCATTGTATTGGCTGCAACCAATGCACCTCACATTGTCCGCAGTCTATCCGGATTCCGGACGAACTGCACCGTATCGATCATTTTGTAGAACAACTCAAACAGGAAACGCTATAATGGAAAAGATAATCGATCTACTCCACTCCGGAGGCTATTCCTGTGTGATCGGGAACGGAGCGGAAATACGCACCTTCACTCAACGGGGCGTAGCCGATTTATACGATCTGTTCCGGCAAGAACCCTCTTTCATGAAAGGAGCCTGCATTGCCGACAAGGTGATTGGGAAAGCTGCCGCAGGACTAATGGTTCTGGGAGGAATCCGCCGGGTATATGCAGATGTCATCAGCCAACCCGCACTTACACTCCTGCATGATGCCAATGTTGAGGTTACTTATATCCGATTGGTGCCTTTCATTGAGAATCGGGACAAAAGCGGATGGTGTCCGCTGGAAACAGCTTGCCATGAAATCAGTTCTTTAGAAGAAATATTCCGGATCATTGAGAATTTCCTCTCCAAAATGAGGATGAAGAAAAATCTGCTTGGCATCCTGTTTGCCTGTACTTTTCTAAGTACCTCTTTAGAGGCACAAGTCCGGAGAGACACGACCCACACGACACAGAATTACGAGATAGACGGGGTAGTAGTCACCGGCACACGAAATGAAACTGACATCCGCCATCTGCCTATGACTGTTTCAGTCCTGAACCGCGAAACCATAGAGAAACGTTTAGAGCCTTCTTTACTCCCCATGTTGACAGAACAGATCCCGGGGTTATTCACAACCAGCCGTGGCATCATGGGGTATGGCGTGTCGAACGGTGCGGCAGGTGGTATCAGCCTGCGTGGCATCGGAGGCAGCCCCACTACAGGATTATTAGTATTGATTGACGGACATCCACAGTACATGGGGCTAATGGGGCATCCTATTGCCGACGCTTATCAATCGATGCTGGCTGAAAAAGTGGAAGTAGTACGTGGCCCTGCATCCGTACTTTATGGTTCGAATGCAATGGGCGGAGTAATCAACATCGTGACCCGTCAGCAGCGGGAAAACGGAGTGAAAACGGGAGCCCGGCTGGGATATGGCTCATATAATACATGGACGACCGAAGTTACCAACCAAGTAAAAAAAGGACGTTTCAGCAGTGTTATCACCGGTTCTGACAACCGGACAGACGGACATCGCCCCGATATGGAGTTTGAGCAATACGGCGGATATACAAGGCTGGGCTATGAATTGAACCGCACATGGAACATATCCGCAGATCTGAACCTGACGCATTTCAATGCCTCTAATCCGGGAACAGTCAGCACTCCGGTTTTCGATAACGATTCACGCATTACACGTGGCATGACTTCATTTGCTTTGGAGAATAAGTATGAACATACATCGGGGGCACTCAAGTTTTTTTATAATTGGGGTAAACATCACATTAATGACGGATACGGTACAGGCGAAGAACCACTGGACTACCGTTTCAACTCTAAAGACCGGATGACGGGAATTTCCTGGTACCAGAGTACTTCTTTATTTACGGGTAACCGGCTGACTGTAGGATTAGACTATATGCGGTTTGGCGGTGAAGCATGGAATCGCTTCATTACAGACCGCCATAAAGAAAATATCTCGGATAAATCGGAAAATGAAATTGCGGGATACGTTGATTTCCGTCAGGCAATCGGTAGTCATCTGACAATAGACGCAGGGATCCGTGCAGATCATCACACTGTCTCCGGAACAGAATGGATACCACAAGTCGGCTTGTCGGTACAGTTGCCACACAACGCAAGCTTGAAAGCTATGGCCAGTAAAGGATTCCGCAACCCTACAATCCGCGAACTATATATGTTCCGCCCTGCCAATCCCGATTTATTGCCGGAACGGTTATGGAATTACGAATTGTCTTATTCTCAACGACTGTTCGATCAAACGTTTTATTATGGGGTTAACCTCTTTTATATCAATGGTGACAATATGATCCAGACTATCCGCACAGACGGACGTCCGCTGAACGTAAACACCGGTAAAATAGAGAACTGGGGAGCAGAAGCCAGTATAGCGTACCACATCCATCCTACATGGAACCTGACTGCTAACTACAGCTGGCTTCATATGGAACACCCTCTGGTTGCCGCACCGGAACATAAATTATATGCAGGAATTGATTACACAAAAGGCAAATGGAATTTCTCCACCGGAATACAATATGTGGCAGGACTTTATACTGTAGTGAGCCCTGAAGAAAAGAAAGAAAACTTTCTTCTATGGAATCTTCGAGGTAATTATCGTATCTGCTCCATCGCCGGCCTGTTTGTAAAAGGAGAGAATCTGCTGGCGCAACGTTATGAAATAAATGCCGGTTACCCTATGCCGAAAGCTACATTTATGGGAGGAATCAACATTAACTTTTAATTATCATATCATAATATGGAAACAACATCTATCAAGCTTTATTCATTAAATTACAACGATGCCAAAACATATCTGGCAGCGATGCTGTTTGTCGTGGGAAATATGGCATTGCCCCAACTTTTTCATCTCATCCCCCAAGGGGGTATCACCTGGTTACCGATCTATTTCTTTACTCTGATCGGAGCCTATAAATATGGGTGGAAAGTCGGATTGTTGGCAGCACTCTTTTCACCTGTCCTGAATTCATTGTTATTCGGTATGCCCCATCCGGCAGTTTTACCTGCTATCCTTTTAAAATCAGTGCTTCTGGCTGTAGCGGCCGGTTATGCCGCCCATCATTATAAGCGTATCTCCATTCCCATTCTGCTGGTTGTCGTGTTGGCCTACCAGGTGGCCGGTACTCTGGGTGAGTGGATCATGGTCAAAGATTTCCTCAGTGCCGCACAGGATTTCCGTATCGGCCTGCCGGGAATGGCTCTGCAAATATTCGGAGGATACCTGTTTATAAGCCGTTTGATTTATAAATAAACCTGGCTACAGCTACCCTGCCCATACTCCTAAAATGAAAAATGGAAGATACGGCTTTCCAAACCGTCCATCTTCCATTTTTCTGATTTATTCGGCATTCTTCTTCAACCATTCTACTCTGCGTTGGTCAGGCAGGTGCCTTACCTTGAAGTGCTCAAATCTCACTTCAAATCCATTTCCATCAGGACAAGCAGCCATCAGTCCCACCTTCACGGGTATATTATCCTGTAACCAGGCATTACGCATTAGTGTGTAAGTTTTGTCATCAAATGAATAGAAAATTTCTACCGCATCCAGTCGTCTGACAGCTTTTATCCAGATATAAGGCACGGTTTTATCCAAAGTTATCACGCTCCAGTCACTCGTTTTATGAGTAACGACTGTACTCAAATTAAACTTCCCGTCTACAAACTCAATACCTGCTTTAATATAGTTTTCATGGTCAATACGAAGCATCAGTCCGGCTTGGTCGAAGCGTACTTTATAGTCACCTGTCACTTTTACTTTCGCCTCAAACTCACCACCATAGGTAGCATAATAGAATGGTGCATCATCCACCGTAAAACCATAGTGAGAAATCCGCCAATAATCACTTTGCGGAGTGACAGACATCGATAGTACATTATCTTTTATCTCCCATTGGTCCGGTTCATTGAACCATTGCATTTTTCCCAGCGTCTGCGCAAATGTCACTTGCGCCATCAAGCCCATAAATAGGGCCAAACATACTTTTTTCATTTTACTTTTTAATTATGCTTATCTTATAATGTATATTTTACTTTATCTTTTTCCGTGATTTGCCTAATCACACGGCAAGGATTACCTGCTGCAATCACATTGCCCGGGATATCTCTATTCACCACACTCCCCGCACCTATCACTGTATTGTCACCGATTGTCACACCCGGCAGCACACAAACTTGTGCTCCTATCCAGACATTATTACCCACATGAATGGGACGGGCATACTCTAATCCCCGGTTTCTTTGTTCTGCATCCAGAGGATGCCCCGCAGTATAGAATCCACAAGAAGGAGCTATAAAAACATTATCACCGAACGTTACTTTCGCTTCATCCAGAATGACACAGTTTATATTGGCATAAAAATTCTCTCCTATCTCAATATTATAGCCATAATCGCAATAAAAGGGTTGTTCCAACAGAAAATGCTCTTTCGTCTTGTGAAACAATCGACGAATAATGGCTTCCCGTTCAGTTATTTGCGAAGGACGTAAACGATTCAGTTCATAACATAATTCTTTGCAGGCCTGCCGTTCGGCTATCAGCTCTGTATCATAATTAGCATCATACAGCCTGCCTGTTCCCATTTTTTCTTTTTCACTTTCCATCAACAACTATGTTTTATGATTATCTTTGCAAAGGTAAGAGCTTGTATCTAAGCCTGCAATGCTTATTAATAACCATTTCCCTTCCCGATATGGACATTGTTGACAAACTGAACAAAGAGTTTCTGGCACAGCCTTTCTGCAAAGATGAACAACTGCCTGAAGAACTAAAAGAGTATAAACAAATAGCATACAACTATGCACGGATAGAAAATGCAATTGCTGTGCTTAGCGATATGCATACCAACATCAGCTACATTTATTATGGGGGAACAGCCGAAACGTTGGGTATAGCCAAACGTGGAGAAAGCCGGAATTTTGAATCAATATGGGAAAAGGAAATCTTTAAACAGATTCATCCCGATGATCTGTCAGAAAAGTATGTACAGGAACTCCGCTTCTATCACTTCCTGAAACAGATTCCTGCGAAAAAGCGTGCAGATTATTTTCTTATGAGCAAACTCCGCATGCGTAATACTTCCGGAAAATATGTTCCTGTCCTGCACAGAATGTTTTATGTATCTACCCACTCAAGCAATAGCATGTGGCTGGCCCTGTGCCTTTACAATTTATCGACTGATCCTACCATGAATTGCATGGTCATCAACTCGGCAAACGGACAGGCCATAGAACTGGAAAAACAGGACTACAGCAGCCTTTTATCCGACAGGGAAAAGGTGATATTGAAGCTGATCGATACGGGGAAAACAAGTCAGGAGATTGCCCGGACCCTATTCATAAGTAAAAATACCGTCAGCCGACACCGGCAAAATATACTGGAGAAACTCCAGGTAAAGAATTCCATAGAAGCTTGCAGAATAGCGAAAGAGCTAAAACTACTTTCCTGACCGGGCTTTCAGAAGGGTGACAGATCACCGGTCCGGGAAATCCTTATGGGCAGCTTCCCAAGCAATAATAGCATTCTTGCGCATCTCTCCCCAATGATAATTTCCCGGTTCGCCGGTAGCCTTTATCACACGATGGCAAGGTATCAGAAAAGCAACCGGATTCTTCCCCACAGCAGTTCCGACAGCCCTACAAGCACCATTGTATCCGGATTTGGTCGCCAAATCGGCATAAGTCGCCAGCCCTCCTGCCGGAATCTTCAATAAAGTTTCCCATACTTTTAACTGGAATTCCGTTCCTTTCAAATGCAGTTTGATTTCTTCCAGCCTGTTCCAATCCCGATCAAAGACAGACAATGCATGTTGCTGCTTCGTGTCCGGTGATAGCACATATTTAGCGTTAGAAAATATACTTCGCAAATGATCAAAAGCTCTCCTCTCTCCTTCATCGACAAAGGCCATGTGACAAACACCTTTATCGGTAGATGCTGCTATTATTTTACCAAACGGTGTATCGGCAAACGAATAATTAATATTCAATGCCAGTCCGCCGTTTTTATATTCACCGGGAGTCATTCCCTCTATGTTTATAAACAAGTCATGAAGTCGCCCTGTTCCCGAAAGTCCAAGCTCGCAGGCTGTATCAAAAAGTGTCGCATGGGTTTCTTTCAATATCTTTTTTGCATACTCAATATTCAGATATTGCAAGAAACGCTTCGGAGTTGTTCCCGCCCACTCGCTAAACATCCTTTGGAAATGGAAGGGGCTCATATTGATATGTTCTGCGATCTCCTCCAATTTAGGCTGCGTACGATAGTTCTTTTTAATAAAGCGGATAGCATCTGCAATCCGATTATAATTCAGTTCCTGCTGTGACTTCATCTATATTCAAAAAAACACTTTGTCAGAAAGTTCAAGTTCAAGTAATATCTTCTTTGCAGGAATTCCACCACCATACCCTACTAATTTACGGTCACTGCCAATCACGCGATGACAAGGAACAAGTATTGAAATGGGATTCGCCCCATTGGCGGCAGCCACAGCGCGAATAGCTTTGGGATTGCCTAATTTCCGCGATAAATCGCCATAAGATAATGTCATCCCATACGGGATATTCAACAACTCTTTCCAAACAGTCTTCTGAAAATCGGTACCGACAAAGAACAACGGAATATCAAAAGCCGTTCTTTTCCTGCCAAAATATTCATCCAACTGAATTATTGTTCGTACAATTACTTCGGATGAACTCTTTTCATAATCGGCATGTAACAGTTTCTGCATTCTCCGGTCAATTAATGCCCGCCTTCCTTCCCTGTTCCAATCGCACATGCAAAGTTTTCCTTGGTAAGAGCCTAATATCAGCTCCCCGCATGGTGATTGGTAGTATTGTATCTGAATAACGTTTTTCATATTTCTCTCTTCGTTGGAAAATTAATAGCTTTTTGTTTCTTTGATTTATCTGTCATTATCCGAAGCACAAGGAACACAGACACATTCACTCTGTTCGAGTACGTAGCAAATGTACGAAGTTTCCAAATGAAAAATAATCCGAAACTTGCTAAAATCAGTTCCCGAATGAGTTATTTATATAATAAAACCAATTAGAGCGGAATTAATTGCACGAACGCTTCAACCGAACCATTAAAAGAACCTGTTTAATAATTCTTCACCGGCTCTTCATGGAATGTACAGAGGCTACAAATACTAAAAAGGGTGTTTAAAAACTAATTGTTTAATAGAATATAGCTCTTTCTAAAAAGATAAAGCAATAATAGAAATGCAAGAACGACATATTGACCGTAAACGCTATTTTAATGAACAAGCGCAAACCTGCAGAAACTATTACATTCCATATATAAAAAGCAAGATAGAATATCTCCCCGATAAAGTGTTGGAAGTAGGATGTGGCGAAGAACATCAACAGATTGCAAAAGGAAAAATTATCTCACATCTGCCTTTTATACATCTCCTTCCTCGTTTCTTGTGTAGATGGCTACTAAAACTATGCGGTGAAAAAGATGATACTATAAAAGAACTACTAAATATTAAACAGACAAAATGTAGCGTTGAAATATTCAGAAACATCGCAAAACAAGCCGGATATCAGATTATGAATGAACAACTATATCTTTTCAATCCTCACTATGAAGTCAAATTTGGCTTTCCGCCAAGAAAACTAAGCAAAGGAATCTCTATGATTCCATATGTAAGAGATTTCTTCAGCACAAGTTGTTTTATAGGATCAATGAATAACTCTGAGGGGTGAAATTATAAATTCTTATCTTTGCCTTCAAATTTATAGAAAATGGAGTTAAAT
>PPYE01758653.1_pt1 | contig 49228 bp, 45 predicted proteins | sample 1559881 | NCBI WGS metagenome assembly PPYE01 (sample SAMN08240022, study PRJNA423297) | Human gut metagenome, whole genome shotgun sequencing project.
TGAATACGATTCACCACAGAGTACACGGAGGACACAGAGTTTTAATCTCTTGTTTATTAAGATGTTTAAGAGAAAGATATTCTCTGTGTCCTCTGTGTCCTCCGTGGTGAATAAAACTCAAAAACAAATGAATAAAGAATCATCTGTTCTTTTGTCCTTATGTCTAAAAAAAAATTCCGTGTCCTCTGTGTTACTCTGTGGTGAATCCAACTTAAAAACCAAATTTGTATGAACCTACCTGTCACCCAAAAGCATTTTCTCTCTTTCAGCCGGAAGTTATTTCTTTCGGTCATCTCCCTGTTTCTGGTCTTCGCGGCTTGCTTCATGGCCTATCAGTATCAGCGGGAGAAAGAGTATAAAGTAGAGTTACTGAACATACAATTGCAGGACTGCAACAACCTGCTGTACGAAAAGCTATACGACCACCCTCAGGATATGACTCCAATAATCACCGATTACCTGCGTCATAACGTACTGAAAGACTTACGCATCACCGTAGTCAATCTTGAAGGAAAAGTTCTTTTCGATAGCCAGGAGCAGAACACGGGACAGTTAGGCAACCACATCGGACGCGAAGAGATACAGAAAGCCCTGCATAACGGCATCGGTTTCGATGTTCGCCGCACCTCCGAAACCACCGGAGTCCCCTATTTCTACTCCGCTACCTTATATAAAGATTATATCATCCGCTCGGCTCTGCCCTACAGCGTCAGCCTGATCAATAACCTGAAGGCAGACCCACACTACATCTGGTTCACCGCTATCGTCACTCTGTTGCTAATGGTCATCTTCTATAAGTTCACCAACAAACTGGGTACTTCCATCAATCAACTCCGGGAGTTCGCCATGCGCGCCGACCGTAACGAGCCTATCGAAATGGCGATGCAGTCCGCCTTCCCCCACAACGAACTGGGAGAGATCTCGCAACATATCATCCAGATATACAAACGCCTCCACGAAACGAAGGAAGCACTCTACATAGAAAGAGAGAAGCTGATCACACACCTCCAGATTTCGCACGAGGGACTGGGGGTATTCAGCAAAGACAAGAAAGAGATTCTGGTAAACAACCTATTTACGCAATACAGCAACCTGATATCGGACTCAAACCTTGAAACGGCAGAAGAGGTATTCAACATCAGCGAACTGAAAGAGATAACGGACTTCATCAACAAAGCTCCCAAACGCCCCGTCGGCAAAGAAGAGAAACGGATGTCCATCACGATCAACAAGAACGGAAAAACCTTCATTGTGGAGTGCATCATCTTCCAGGATATGAGTTTTGAAATCAGTATCAACGATGTCACTCAGGAAGAGGAGCAAATCCGTCTGAAACGGCAACTGACACAAAACATCGCCCACGAGCTGAAGACCCCGGTCAGCAGCATCCAGGGTTATCTGGAAACCATCGTCAACAACGAAAATATCCCAAGGGAAAAGATCAACGTCTTCCTTGAACGCTGCTATGCACAAAGTAACCGCCTGAGCCGGTTGCTGCGCGACATCTCCGTGCTGACCCGCATGGACGAAGCCGCCAACATGATCGACATGGAAAAGGTGGACATCAGCGTACTGGTGACCAACATCGTGAACGAAGTGTCATTGGAGCTGGAAGAGAAGCATATCACGGTTGTCAACTCACTGAAAAAGGAGATTCAGATGCGGGGCAACTACTCATTGCTCTACTCCATCTTCCGCAACCTGATGGACAATGCCATCGCTTATGCCGGAAACAATATCCACATCCACATCAATTGTTTCCGCGAAGACGAGAACTTCTACTACTTCAGCTTTGCCGACACAGGCATAGGCGTATCGCCCGAACATCTGAACCGTCTTTTCGAACGCTTCTACCGGGTGGACAAAGGACGCTCACGCAAGTTGGGAGGTACAGGGCTTGGCCTGGCCATTGTCAAGAATGCGGTCATCATCCACGGTGGAAGCATTTCGGCCAAAAACAGCCAAGGCGGCGGACTGGAGTTTGTATTTACTTTGGCTAAAGAAAAGTAAATCCTGTCACCACACTCTGTCTTTAAACCATTTAGTGTCCAGATTCTCCAATCCGGAGTTTCCGGACAAGTTGTCTATAGCTACCTGCACAGCCTCTTTTTCGGTGGAATGGCGTCCGGACAGAGAATCACTGCTTATCCAGAAAGCCTTGAGGAAGCGGAGCCGTTCGGTCACCTCCTTCTTCCGGGCTTTTCCCGTAAACGGGGCAAGCGGATAGGCACGCACCCAATCTTTGTTCCGGTTATCCATCACCAAGCCTTCCAATTGCTCTACCGTATACTTCCCGACAAGCGCATCGGTGTATTTCCGAAGTCTGCTATATACCCCGGCCGAATCCGTAATGGCCTTGGATGCCGCAAAAACCTTTTCGTAACGTTCGCGCCCCAGCGTATTGTATACCGACCAGAACCATGCCGTATCCAGCACACCCATAGAAATCTCCAAGGCCGAAAGGGTGGTGTAAGGCGTAAATCTCGACTCTTCCATATCCCGATGGTACTCCCTGGTATAAGCATAGAAGAAGTCGGCCGCAGCGGTCAGCCCTTCCCAACCGATAGCCCCTTCCGTCATCCTGAGCCAACGGGGGGAATATACAGCCATCTCGACCATGCGCTTCGGAGTAATGCCGGCACGTTCGGCAAGCATCTTCAACCATTCCGGTGTGTCCGTAGGCAGAGGGGCACAATGAAGCATCAGGTTGCAGAACATGCCGATACGGCTTTCGCTGGTATCATAGTACCACTTGTCCAGTCGTATGAACTTCTCCTTCCTCATCAGGCTCAGCAGGCGGATCATCACTTCGGCACCGAACACCCCGTCCAGTTTCTGGGCCAGCGAAGTAACATCGGTACGGACTTTCCCCCGTTCCAGTTCGATGTCCAGAATGCGTACAGTCACCTTTTCCAGCACTTTCTTAAATCCGCTGAAATCATAATCCCGGCAGTCGGTATATATCCGTCCGTCCTTTCCCTTTTTCTGATAAAAAAAGCCCGCAGCCTCCTCTATCAGCGTAGGCGAAAGCGGGCGATCCATCAGTTCGGTGATCAAGGCATCTTCGGACAGAAGTCCCATCTGGTAGGCCCTGCCGAAATCGACGGCACGAATGGGAAACTCAACCGGATAAGGCTCTACCTTATAAGAAAGGAAATTACACAAGCGGTACAACTCGTAGCGGATCTTGAAATCGGTTATAAACTCATTATCAGTCAGTAAACGTTTCGGATGTTTCAGCCAGCAATCTATCCAATAGCAATGAACCAGTACGACACGATAATCGTGGGAGGAACCATACCATTCGCGGACGCTGTACAGAAAGGTGATATTCTGGGGAGTAAGCATCGGAAGCAAATGAAGCAGGACGTAGTGTGAATACTTCAGATACACCTCCTGGTCGCGGTAATCCCACTCCAATGCCCAGAGAATCTCACTCAGTGCATAGGGATGTTCAAGGCGCTCCAATGCCTGTTCGTATGGCGCCAGAGGGATTTCTCCGTATAATTTATCAAGTAACGTACCGAAGCCTTTGCGCCAGACACAAGTCCGCGAATGTGACGCCATAAGGCACATTTCCAACAGAAGTGAGTAATCACGCACTTCTTCTTCATAAAACCGTATCCATACATCGGCAAACGGATAGCACCCTATCGCTGTTGGTGAATCCGAATCATGCTTCGCACTTTCAAACTGTTCTTTGAACAAATGCACCTCCCCCCAGGGATCGCTATAGGTCAATTCACCATGAATTACGATCTGATATTGCAGTTTGTCAAAAAGATCAAATACTTCTCCTGACTGTATTCCTTTAAAGATTGCCTCTGTAGTTGGTTGTCCTTTTTTATTCTTCATGTCTGACTTGTTTGTTGTGTGTATAACGTTTTCATCACTGAGTACAAATATAGAATAAAAATACTATCTTTGTCCCATATCAAAACAAAAGATTATGATAAGCAATGTAAAATACCTTTCATTTATACTGTTATTGGTGCTTACTGCCTGTAAAAGCGGCCCCGCGGCCAGCCAGGAGCAGAACGGAAAGCAAGATACGGTTAAAGTTTTCAATTTACCCGACATACCCGTAGTGCTGAACACGGTGTCGCAACGGGCAGATTATATGGTAAAGCACTATTGGGATCGCTTTGACTTTACAGACACCACCTACGTCAGTCAGATCGACGTTGCCGAACAGGCTTGGGTGGATTATTGCGATTTGTTGGAACATGTGCCCTTGTCCGACGCGCAAACTGCCATAAAAGAGACGATCGGCCGGGCCGGGAAAAACAAAAAGATGCTGGACTTCTTTGCGGAACTGGCCGATAAATATCTCTACGACCCTAACTCGCCTATGCGTAACGAGGAGCTTTACATCCCCGTGCTGGAAGCTCTGACAGCCTCCCCCATGCTGAATGAAACGGAAAAGATACGTCCGCAGGCGCGGCTGGAACTGGCACAAAAGAACCGGTTGGGCACAAAAGCCCTCAACTTCACCTATACACTGGATTCGGGTGCAAAGGGTACGCTTTATCAGTTCCCGGCGGAATACACGTTACTGTTTATCAACAATCCCGGCTGCCACGCCTGCTCTGAGATGATAGAAGGGCTAAAGAGTTCTCCGGTCATCAACGGATTCATAGCCGACAAGAAGCTGAAGGTGCTGTCTCTCTATCCGGATGAAGAACTGGATGAATGGAAAAAGCACCGGAGCGATTTCGCGAAAGAATGGACCAACGGATACGATAAGGAGCTGGTCATCAAAAACAAAAACCTGTATGACCTGAGGGCTATTCCCACCCTCTACTTACTGGACAAGAACAAAACCGTATTGTTGAAAGACGCCACCCTGCAAAAGGTAGAGCAATATCTGGCAGAGCGCGGTTAAGAAAAACATACCGGAACGGAGCATTTGCCCCAAAGATGCGAAGAAGGTCGGATTATCATTTTGACAGAATGATAATCCGACCTCTCTATTTTCCATTCTTTCGGCCCGACGCACGATACGCCTCTCAAAAACGTCTCCAATTCGATTTACCGATTATCTCTTTGCCCGTAATTTCCTACTTTTGCTTACCGAAAGAAAGAGACCGGAAAGTGTTCCGTCCATAAAGCAGGTTTTAACCTTGAAACCATCTCTTTCCGACACTTCCGGAACGATCATATCGGGTGAGCAACCGGAGCAAAATCCGGAGCTATAAGCCCCGGTTTTCATAACAATATATGTAATGGAGCATAACATATAGAGATATTTGAAAAAGAAGTAAGCATTTTCGGAAAATGCTTACTTCTTTCGGGGGAAATGTAACCGTCTTTTGGAGTGAATGCTTACTGCTTTTCCGCAAAACCCCGGCTCTAATCCACCCAAAGCCCGGCTTTCGGAACAGAAAAGGCCGGCTTTCCCCTTGTTTTCCCTCCGGTTCATCCGTTTTAAAGAAAGAGTGTGTCAGTCAAAAGGCTGATTAACCATCATTCTGCCATCATAACCCTCCGGAATCAAGATAAATGGCATCGCCTATCTAAGTCATTCCAATGTGCCGCCTGACACTATCCGGACGACCTGTCCGATGTTGCTCCGTCCGTTCCGCAATGCATAACGAATAATCACAAATTATTATGCTATTTCTAATATTCTTTTTATCTTTGCAGTGCATTGGTTTGTATTCTCCGTGTACCGGGGATGCAATTAAAAGGGAATCAGGTGCAAATCCTGAACAGTCCCGCTGCTGTAAGTTTCACATCAAATTGTTGTAAGCAACCACCACTTGCCACTGGGAAACGTTTTCCTGGGAAGGCGCTTATCAACAGAAACGAGTCAGAAGACCTGCCTGTGCATCTATTTCATTGCTTTCGAGGAAAAAGCGTTGAGTCTAATGAGCCGGAATTATTCCATCCGTCATTTCATTCATCACTCTGATTCAGAGAAAGTAAGTTATGATAATAAACTCTGCCAAGTTTATTTAGTATGTCCGGCCGAAGTGACTTCGTCCGGACATTTTAACTGTAAAAAAACGAAGATGAATATATTTAGATTGCCTAAGCTAGTACACGTCTGTGTTGCTTTCTGTTGCTGCCAGGGGCTTACCGTTTCACTTTTCGCCCAACAGCAGAAAGCAGATACCGCCCGTACTTATTCAATCCCCGAAGTAACCGTTGCCGAAGCTTACCACACCCGCGAAGTAAGAGCGATGGCTCCCACCCAAGTGTTCTCTAAAGAAGAACTCAAAAGCCTCAACGTATTGCAAGTATCGGATGCCGTGAAGCACTTTGCCGGAGTTACGGTGAAAGACTACGGCGGCATTGGCGGACTGAAAACCGTTTCATTGCGAAGCCTCGGAGCCGAGCATACCGCCGTGGGATATGACGGAATAACGATCAGCGACTGCCAGACGGGGCAGATCGACATCGGACGCTTCTCACTGGACAATGTAGACCGCCTCTCGCTCAGCAACGGACAGAGCGACAACATCTTTCAGCCCGCAAGGTTTTTCGCTTCCGCCGGGATACTGAACATACAGACGCTGACACCGCAATTCAAAGACAACCGGCGTACCAACCTGAGCGCCTCGTTCAAAACGGGTTCGTGGGGACTGGTCAATCCGTCTCTCCTGATCGAACAGAAACTGAGCCGGAAATGGGTGCTCTCCGCCAACGGCGAGTGGATGTCGGCTGACGGGCACTACCCTTTCACATTGCATTATGGCGAAAACAATGACCTGAGCTCGCGCGAGAAACGGAAAAACACGGAAGTGAAAAACCTCCGTGCCGAAGCGGGATTATTCGGCAACTTTTCGGATACGGAACAATGGCGGCTGAAAGCCTACTATTATCAGTCGTCCCGCGGACTGCCCAATGCCACCACTTATTATTACGACTACTCTTCACAGCACCTCTGGGACAAGAATGTCTTCGTGCAAAGCCAATATAAGAAGGAGTTCAACCGCCAATGGGTTTTCCAGACTTCGGCTAAGTGGAACTGGAGCTATCAACGTTACCTCGATCCTGATTATAAAGGTTCGGAAGGCAAAACGGAAAACAGTTATTATCAACAAGAGTATTACCTCTCGGCTTCGGCTCTCTACCGGGTGCTCAGCAACCTCTCATTTTCACTCTCGACGGACGGGAGCATCAACCGGCTGAACGCGAACCTGAAAGATTTTGCGTATCCTACCCGCTATTCGTGGTTGACGGCCTTTGCCGGAAAATACGTTAACGACTGGTTGACCGCTTCGGCCTCGGTACTGGCAACGGTCATCAACGAGGAGGTGCGCCAAGGCAGCGCCGCAGCCAACCGACGGAAACTCTCTCCGTACGTCAGCGCGTCGTTCAAGCCCTTTGCCGGCGAAGAGTTCCGCATCCGCCTGTTCTATAAAGACATCTTCCGGTTGCCCAGCTTCAACGACCTGTACTACGGACAGGTGGGCAACACGAACCTGAAACCGGAAAGCACGACGCAATACAACTTAGGACTGACATACAGCCGGTCGATCAATGAACTGATCCCCTATGTATCCGTCACGGCAGATGCTTATTATAATAAGGTGAAAGACAAAATCATAGCCATACCCACCAAGAACCTCTTTATATGGAGCATGGTGAACCTCGGCAAAGTGGACATCAAAGGAATCGACGTTGCCGGAAACATCAGTCTGCAACCCTGGGAGAAACTACGGGTGAACCTTTCGGGGAACTACACTTACCAGCGCGCATTGGATATGACCGAACCGGGAGGAAAAACCTACAAGCAACAAATCGCTTATACACCCCGCGTATCCGGATCGGGACAAGCCGGTATCGAGACTCCGTGGGTGAACCTCTCCTACTCGTTCCTCTTTTCGGGCAAGCGCTATATGCTGGGGCAGAACCTCCGCGAAAACCGGCTGGACAGTTACAGCGACCATAGTGTATCCGTCAGCCGCGATCAGCGCATCCGTAATGTAAACACATCCCTGACAGTGGAAGTGCTGAACCTACTGGACAAGAATTACGAGATAGTAAAGAACTTTCCCATGCCGGGACGCTCAGTGAGAGTGACGATAAAAGTAAGATACTAAAGATACTTCAGACATTGAATCAGTAATTATCAAAAGAAACAGCAATATGAAAACAATTTCATTCAATAACGGCAGAAGCAATTCCTCCTCCCTCTTTCGGAGAGGTATGGGAGGCGTGTCCTTCTTTTTCCTCCTCTTCCTGCTTCTCTTCGCCTCGTGCGATGACTTGGAAGACACGGATACTCCTTCGGGCGGTGGCGACGGTATGCCTGTCGAAACCGGAACAGCCGAACTCTACATTCTCAGCGAAGGGCTCTTCAACCTGAACAACAGTTCGCTCGCTTTGTATTCCTTCAAGAACAATCAGCTGAATACCGACTACTTCCGCAGCATCAACCGACGCGGCCTGGGAGATACCGCCAACGATATGGCCATCTATGGCAGCAAACTCTATATCGTAGTCAATGTATCGAGCCAGATAGAAATAGTCGACTTGCAAAGCGGAAAGTCTGTCAAACAGATACCGATGTTATCGGAGAACGGCAGTTCGCGGCAACCCCGCAACATCGCCTTCGAGGGAGGAAAAGCATACGTATGCTCCTTTGACGGAACCGTTGCGCGGATAGATACCGCTTCCCTCTCTATCGATGCACTGACCCGGGCAGGCAGGAATCCCGACGGCATTTGTGTGCAGAACGGGAAGTTGTATGTCTCCAACTCCGGAGGGCTGGACTGGGAAGGCATCGGGGTAGACCGTACGGTATCCGTGATCGACATCCCTTCTTTTACCGAAATCAAGAAGATAGAAGTAGGTCCTAATCCGGGAAAGATACAGGCCGGACCGGACGGAAACATCTATGTAGCCACGCACGGCGAGAATATCGAAGCGGGGGACTATCACTTCGTGCAAATAGACGGTCATACCGATCAAGTGGTACGGACCTTCGACGAAAAGGTGTTGAGTTTCACCATCCACGACAACATGGCCTATTTATACAATTATGATTACCGGACTCAGGACTCGCAAATCAAAGTGTTCAACCTGAAAACCGGAAAGACGGAACGGGAAAACTTCATCACGGACGGCACCGCGATACGTACTCCTTACAGCATCAGTGTCAACCCTTACAGCGGAAACATCTACATCACCGACGCTTACGACTACAAGGTGAAAGGCGATGTGCTCTGCTTCAGCCCGCAGGGACAACTTATATTTAAGTTGCCCAATGTGGGAATCAACTCCAATACCGTCCTGTTCCGGAACAAAGCCTCGCAAGGCAATCCCGACGAAAATCCCGCAGACCCGGAAGCAGGTGCCTTCGCCAATAAAGTATTGGAGTACAATCCGGCGCCATCACAATATATGAATACCTCTTATACAGCTTACGAAGAGGGATTCACCGACGTTCAAGTATTGGCACGCGCCACCGAACTGCTACAGGATCGTACCACCTGCCTCTTCACTCTCGGAGGATTCGGGGGCAACATTACCGTGGGATTCGACCACACCATCCCCAACGTCCCCGGTGAATATGACTTCAAGATATACGGCAACGCCTATTATGATATGTATGGCACGCTGCTGGATAAACCCGGAGGAAACGCCGAACCGGGAATCGTACTCGTATCCAAAGACACGAATGGCAACGGACAGCCGGATGATGAGTGGTACGAATTGGCAGGAAGCGAATATAACTCGCCTGCCACCATCCGCAACTACGAAATCACTTACTACCGTCCCACTCCGGCAGACGGGGATGTGAAGTGGAAAGACAATCAAGGCAAAGAGGGATACATCTACCGGAACACGTATCACACCCAGGGTTCTTATTATCCGGCATGGATGCCGGCTGAAATCACATTCCGCGGAAGCCGCCTGGCGGACAACTCCATCAACGAGCCGCGTCCGGGCATGCCCGAGCACTGGGTAGGCTACTGTTATGCCTGGGGATATGCCGACAACCATCCGAACAATACGGAGTATTCTCAATTCAAGATAGACTGGGCGGTAGATAAAGACGGCAAGCCGGTTCATCTGGACGGCATCGACTTCGTGAAGATTTATACAGCGGTCAACCAGAACTGCGGCTGGCTGGGTGAAGCTTCTACGGAGATACAGGCGGTGGAAGATTTGCACTACAAGAAATAATTATCTCACTTATTTATATATTTAATTTTTGTAACATGAAAAAAGTAAATGCTTTAATTACTAAAATGTGCTTTATTGCACTTTGTGCTTTACCAATAATCATCTCTTCATGTAATGACGATGATGATAAATATTATTATCCTACGAATTTCGAAAATCTGAGTCTTCCCAATGACACTATCATTGCTAAAGGTGAAGATTTAACTTTAAAGCCTACCCTAAACCTAATTAACCCTAAAATCTATTCTTGGAAAGTAGATGGTAAAGAGGTATCCAATGAGGTTAACTACACTTTCAGCACTTCGGTTGGAGGAAAACACGAGATCATTTTCGAAGCACAAGACTCTAAAGGGAACACGGATAAAGCCCAAATAACAGTAGATGTTTTCGCATATTACGGTGGTTTCTATGTGATTAACGAAGGATCTATGGGGCATTCAGCTTCTGTCAATTATTATAAAGATGGAAAATGGAACTTTAACATTGTTGAATCACTTGGCCAAACAGGAACTGTCGGAGTCATTCAAGATTCATATATGTATATTGTAGCTAAAAATGCTCCATATCTAACCCAAATCGAGCTGGCTAACTTCAATATCACCAAACAATTAAGTACAGAAATAGAAGAACAATTAGACTACGGACAAGCGAACAGTTTCTGCACGATTAATGAAACTACAGGTATATTGACCGCAAGCAGAGGTGCCTATAAAATTAATTTAAATCCATTATCTATCGGCAATATGCTGCCACAACTCAATAGCGAGTCAGCCAACGAGAACGGCTGTAAAGACATCTTAAAGTCAGGCGATTATGTATTCGTAAATAATATGGATACAATAAAGATCTACAAAGCTTCCGACCTCTCTTTCGTTAAAAAACTAACCGCTTTAATGAAAACAGGATTCGCGCAGACAAAAGATGGAAATATCTGGGCCGCCAACGGCCAATCGTTAATAAAAATCAATCCTAAAACGTTGGACGAAGCCACTGTTGAGTTACCTGATAATATAAATGTGTTTTATAATCAATGGGCATATACTCCTACAGGATTATGTGCATCTACAACTGAAAATGCATTGTATATAGTTAATACTACTACTGTGCCAGGTAATTATGGTGATAGTTACTATGGAAAAAACATCTACAAATACAATACGGAAAGCAAGATTGCTCAAGAATTTTTCAAAGCCCCTTCCAAAATTCAATCAATATATGGTGCAGGAATACAAGTGAATCCTCAAAATGGAGATGTCTATCTTATTTACACTGAGGATGGCTATGGTACGCATTATTTAAATACTAATATTTATGTAGCTGATGGTCAATCCGGAACACAAAAGCAAATAATTGACTATACAGGTAAATATTGGTTCCCTTCAAGTATAGTTTTTAAATAATTAATACAAACATGGGGTTGTGTCAACGTTTTGACACAACCCCTTTTATTTTTTAATACTGCACCGGTGGTGTGCTCCAGCTACCGGACAGCGTCAGGTTATCGGTTCCAAGCAAAGGAAGATTCACCGGAACGGTAACCGTTATATTGCCAATCAATAATTTAACGGTTCCATTCAACACAGGACCGAGCAAGGGGATTCCTCCCAATATACCATCCAGGTTAGCAATATTCTTCAACTGTACAGAGAGTGTCAGCGAATGGTTTCCGTCGTTCTGTTGTGCATACGATTTCAGCCCCAGGCTGACAAACGAATAGTTCGAACGATACCTGTAATTCGTATTGACTGTTGCCTGTATCGGATCTGTGATATTCACAAATACTCCATTCAGCAACAACGGACCGTCAATCACATCGTCCACCAACAATCCGGAGATCAGTCCGGGTTTGGCAACATGAATCTCCCGTACGTCATAAAGGCCATGAAAACCTCTGATCAGAATATCCTTCTCACTATTCGTCGTACCGGGTGTAGGTGTAAATCCATACCGGAAACGATGATTACCCGTATAGAAATCCTTCACATTCAGGTCTAAGTCCACAGTCTTAGGGAAATTGTTTATGGTCACTAAAGCATAAGCAGCATCACTGCCCCTCCAGGGATTCAGTAAATCGCCCAATGCTCCCAATGCACCATTCTGCGTAGCATTACCGGAGAGAGTCAGCCCTATCTGATTGACCAACCCTTGCAAAAGTTGTGCATACAGTACATCCACGACCGGTTCGACCAATGCTGCCACCACCAGATTGACTGCGGCATCGAGTCCGCCAACAACATTATAGACAGCATTACCAACCACTCCCAAGTCCATTGCCGTTTTCAGTAACCCTGGCAAAACGCCTTGTACCGTCGTCCGGATTATATTCCTATATCCTATTTGCGTCACAATATTGTTGGTCAGAGAATTCAAAGCGGTTTGTGCATCCACAAACACTCTTCGCAAATTCAGCATACTGATAATGCGCTGCAACAGTACATAAGGTTGGGCAGAGGTATCCGAGAAAGATACATTGGCCAGATAAAATTCCGAAGTGTCGGTAAACTCCGCACCGGGTAACACGATCCGGGCATTCGCACGTGTTGTCTGGTAATTCGTCAACACATCCGCATAGTTGGTTCCACCGCCCGAAACGGGAATCGGGAACTGTGTTTTCTCTACATTGGCCAGAAATACAGCTGTATACTGTCCTTTCGGAAGCGTATCTTTCAAGGCAGCCATCGGCCAGGAAGGAGCAGCATCCGTAGTCTTCAGCACCACCTTTTCTTTCACAAACTCACCTGTCGACTTATAAATGACGTAACGCAGGTGGCGAACCCGTGAATCAGTCCCTGTGACGGGTGTACGGGTATCTCCTCCTCCGTATCCGGCTGAGAAGGTTACTTCAAAATATCCGTCGGGCAAGTCCGAAGGCTTACCTTCCGGAGGAAGTTGCCCGGGGTCTTCACCGGGCACTTCGACCAGTTCTTTCTCACATCCCGTCAGGAAGAGAGAAAGAAAAAGGCTTATCATTATTATCACTTTCGTTTTCATCTCCGGTTCTTTTTGCTTTCAGTTTCTATTGAAGGCCATCCCAGGCATTGTCATCCAAGTTGATGTTTCCTGCCAAAGTGAAACCTATATTGATATTCGCATAACTTCCGGTCACTTTCACCCAATGATTAGGAGTAAAAATAATCCGGTTTCCCGAAACCACACCGGGAGTATCCGACAGTTTCACCGTATAACGTTCGGTGAAGAGTCCATAAGAAGACACATCCAGATAGAACAGAGTCTTTCTACTGTCCGGAATAGCCAGCAGAAACTGGTTGAAACTGACTTTCCCCGAAACCGGTGCCTGAGTAGCCAATGTTTTTATACCGCTGTCACCGGCTGTTTGCCATGCCAGTGCCGTCCCATCCGTTGCACGGGTAGCCGTCACAAGTTGCTCGGCTATCAATGTCATAGAGTTGACATATGCGGGAATATTGGTCACTTCGAGCGTTAAACCACTAACCAGCCTTTTCAGTGTACCTGTCACATAATTGATTTGCGAAGGTTTAAAAACAGGACCAACCAACGTTGTACCCTGGTAACCGTTTCCGAAACACGAAAAGAACTCCGGAACTACCGTCGGATTGACCGGTTGCAAATACAAATTAGCCAACGTAGCCGGATTACCTGTCGAACCGATATTAAACCGCTTCGTTGCACCTCCGCCACTGGCAAAATCATAATCACTCCGATTATATCCGATCACCAACAACTGATAGGTAGAGGCTGCTGAAAGATTAAGCATCGTGACTACTGCCGGAAACGAATTGACATCCAATTGTCGGGCTGCGCTATATTCCGGAACGAAATTAGCTGCATCGTTTGGCAATGCTTCATCCGTTTTCCGAAACGGCAGAATCAGTATCCTGTTGACAGAGAGAGCTGCATCTCCCGGCGCACGACTCATGACCCCGTCCCGCTTTATTTCAAAACGGACCGGAACCCCTTCTTCCAAGGGGAGTTCGGCAACATCATCCGTTGAGCAGCTGCCCAACAAGAGTGTTGCCAGAAATCCCGTCAGAAGGATAGTTATATAGCCTGCCTTTCTCATAGCCATACCATGATTCTGTTTTTGAGTTACTTTTACTGAATTACCAGGTTATGTATCAATTCCCATGCCGGACTGATAGTGATCACAATATTCTGATCGGTCAGCAAATCTACCGGAGCATCATCATCACCCGGGTTACCCGGTGTTCCGCCATCCACACTACCCGTAGCACCTTTCACACCTAATGCATAAAAATGATTTGCCATCAGATTAAACTGTGTTGCTCCCGAACTATTAGTGTCGCTCACGGTCCACTCTTTTATAGCGGTACCACTCGCATCATAAAGTCCTAAAGTCATGCTCACGCCACTAACCGGCATATAGAACGAACCTCCCAATTGTGAATTAGGCACTTTCACCACTCCCTGTCCGGACAAATCGTTGCCCACATACACGCCGTTGGAAACAGCCTGGCCGGAAAGATCCATATCTATTATATTATAAGGAGTAGCGGCAGTATTGATACCTACACCATTAGTCAGATTCACCTGCTGATTGGAGTTGCTGACTTTCAGACGCAAATACTTCACAGTGGTTCCGTTAAGCACTTGAGGAACATTCTTGAAGTATCCCAGTACACCGGCCACCTTACGGGTCATCTCAATGCTGACACGAGTTCCGCCCTGAGCCATTACTTCCGCATCGGCCGAACCTGCAAAGATTTCCGATTCATCGCCCGAATTCACGATAGTAGCAAGCATATCCGTATAATTGGTATTACCGGAAGTCGGCGTAGTCACAGAGAAGCGGTCACTTGCGTCACGGCCTACAGCCAAAAACTTATATACCCCTGCAGGAAGCTTGTCAGCATCGGGAACGGCAAAACGTTTGAAAGTAGTACCATCGGTCCAGCCGGTGATATCATAGGTCTTTTGATGCAGATAAGTCGAACCGTTCTGCATAAAAGCATAAACACTGACACGAGTGACATGCTGTGTAGCCTCCTGGCTATACACCGGCATTCGGGTTCCAATCCCATCTGTCAGACCATTAACCGCGGACAGTTCAAATGTAATCCCATTATTTTCAGGATTCACTTCAGACGAAGGATCATCTTCGCTGGAACAAGCAGCAAATACAAAGAGGCTTGCTGCCACCAGAAACATTAATTTTTTCATAATAGCAAAGTTTAGTTTAAATAAATAGATAAGGAAAAAGAGATCAGTAGATATCCAGGCGATGTATCGTGAGCCATTCCCCACGGATAAACATCTTGATTTCCCAGATTCCTTCTGATGTATTGTAGTCTATAGAGACAGCGGTTATTTCATTGCGCCGCATGTCCACTTCCATTTCGGGCAATTTCAAATAAGGAGATTCAGAAGCTCTTGTATCGGTGGCATAGAAAGTTAAAGCTAACTTTGAATGTCCATCTACCGAAGAGGGTGCAAGCACTGTCTCCAACATATTGGTAAATGGCACACTTTTGTCAACCTGCGTGCTTCCGCTATAATTGAGATCGGCATCCACCGACTGATAAACGTGGTTTACATGTTGTTCTATCCGACTTATTTCAGCCGGGAAATTGGAACAGAGTAACAACAGCTTTCCCTTGGTACGTTCCAATGTCAATTCTTCTGTCTGATATTCGGGAGAGAAATGCAAGACACGGGTCGCCACATAAATATCCGTATGCTCCTTCCCGTCCTGATGCAAAATGCCAGCGGGGTAATCAGTAGTCAGGTTCCCCCAAACAGCCAATTTATAATCACCATCGGGTATTCCGGCGAAAGAAATAGTATACTCCTTATCTTCACCATTGATTTGATCAATCTCCGACTCTCTTTTCAATGCTCCGGTAGAAGCGTCGTACAGAGCATAATAAATAGTTCCCGTATAGGTGCGGAAAGGCTGGTTCTCGTCTACGCTGCCCAGTTGCGGAAACTGCGATATATTCAAATAGTTCTTGTCCTTAACAGATACCCGAACCGAGTAAGGTTGTTCTACCGGACATTCGTCTCCGCAAGAGGAAGCAAGTACTATGCCAACTACCATGCAGAAGATCTGTATTACTCTTCCATTCATAATCTCTAAAGTTTAAATATAAAACAATTCGTTCATTCACTCAGAAATCAGTATCCCAAATCAAGATACTCCCATATGGTAGTTTTGCAGGCGGAGCGCTGTTGCCCCGCATTTGTCCAATATCAACAGAAAGAGTATGCATTTGTTTTGCCACGAATCATTATTATCTGTTAAAATTATGACCGATATACAATTGTTTAAACGATTCATAAACAGGCAATCGGAGGAAACAAAATATCACCTTCAAATGTTGTAGAATCAAACAATTTTTAAAAGAAAAATGATTATGGCTGAAAATTATGAACTGATAGACAATGAAGAAAAACATCAATATGAATTCCATATTGAAAGTTATACTCCCCGAATAGAATACATCAAATCCTCGAATGGTGAAATCTACCTCACGCACACCGAAGTCCCTGCCGCTTTAGGGGGGCACGGAATAGGTTCTCAGCTCGCAGAAAAAGTCCTTACCGACATTGAGCGGCAAGGTCTGCGCTTGGTTCCTCTTTGTCCGTTCGTTGCGGGATACATACATAAGCATCCGGAATGGAAACGCATTGTACTTCGTGGTGTTCACATTCAATAATATAAAAAACAGTTATGGGAAAACAAATAGAATACAGCAATGGCGAACTGACCATTGTATGGCAGCCGGAGCTTTGCCGGCATGCCGGAATCTGCGTGAAGACATTGCCCAATGTGTATCACCCTAAAGAACGTCCGTGGATAAAGATGGAAAATGCTACTACCGAAGAACTGATTGCTCAAATCAAGAAGTGTCCATCGGGGGCTCTAAGTTATAAACTAAAGAAATAAAAAAATCTCCGGGAGCCTTGTTTAAAAGATGTTCCCGGAGATTCTTTTGTTTTTATCCGTAGTCATAGATGATTTACAAAACTTAATTAGCTTTTCTAATCACTCTGAATTCGCATTTATCACTCCCTAAAAGACCTGTTCCATCCACTCCCTCCGCCATGCCAATGAAACCTGTATTGATATCCGAACAATAAAATGAAACGGTGGCTTCTCCTTTCTCATCCGTCACAACCATAGGCGACCAAAACAATGTATTGCGGGCATCCGGTATAGGCAACTGCATGTCCACTTCATCCGGTTGATAGAATTCGCGAAGAGCATAATATCCTTTCGTACGCCAAAGGTTATTCATGCGGAGCAGTTCTTTTTCAGAATATATGGGGCCGTGATATGTCACAGTCTGCCGGTCTATAACACTGAAGGCATTGCCTCCCAAATGCTTGAACTTCACAATTTCATACTGTTTTCCTTCCACCGGTTTAGTCCTTTTATCAGACGGTTCACCACAAGGTTTCCACCAAGGATGGGCATCATATCCGGGTTTATAATTTTGCAGATAGCCACATCCGCAAACATAAACATTTTCCATGCTCATCTGTGTCATGCTGTCTAACCGCCCCATAAACTTATCTCTAAATGGTCTGCGTGCCTTACGGCTGACTACGACTTCATCCAGCAGGATTATACTGTCACTGCTTACAACCGGCATATCAACGAACTCTTCTTTCACCGCCTGTGTCCGGACTGTAACCGAATGACCGGGATACTTCTTTCTTCTCACACTGTCAATCACCGGAAAGTAATCTACGATCTCCAGTTCAGGCTTAAACTCTTTCGACAACATTGGTTTCAGATAAATATATCCACCGCGAAGCTCTTTCATCCGATTCGTATCAATCGTGAAGTGTCCTACCGAGTCTGTCCACAAGAACGCAGAATTACCTTCAGCACCCGTAACCTGAACAAGTTGCTTATCCCCCTGTTTTTCTCGGCTCTTTTTCCTGCCTCCTGTAACCTGAACTCCTGATATATCATCGCTTAAAAACGCTTCTCCCTGATAAGCCGGGCCATTAAACTCCCAGATATATCGTCTCCACCCCTGTGTCAATAGCAACAGATCCATTGCCTGCACACGGTCTTTGTTCTTTTCATCAAAATAATAAGACGGACGATGAACTGCACCGCGTATCTGCGACGACAGATAGCAATGGGTCAGAATATTCACAGGATCAACCGGATTACTATATGCTTTATCAAAAACGCTAATTCCCAGATTGACTTTTACAGGCCGGTTCTTATCATCCGTTACCTTAATATGTAAGGCCGCTTTTTCACGAAGAGCGTAGCTTTCCTTCTCCGGTACGATACGAATATGCAGTTTCTTTTCGGGATGTACATACACCAGCCTCTCGGCAACCGGCTTCATTGCATTGTCAAAGAGGGTAAACTCGACTATCCCCTGATAAGGAAACTCGGCCAGAGGCATCTTTATCTTCAAACGGTCTTTAAGCATTCCCTTTGCAACACAACACACTATCCCCCGCATCTGACCCACCAAACAGACTTCCTGATCAGGCAAATCTTGTGTTTGAGAGATGATAAACTCCAATTGTTCCTGATCCTGTTTCAATAATCGCAGTGCTACTCCTTGTTTATACACCTCAGGCAAAAGGTAACTATGTCCATCCTTCAGCTCTATCCGGTATTCTTTATCGGCAAACGGAGTAAAAAGTAACTTTCCCATTCCGTCATGGCTGCTTTTGAATGGCATAAGAGGAAGTCCGCCTTCACACAGCACCCCTTCCACATCGACCGGATACCCTTTCGTGTCAGTAGCTTTGAACGCCAGGCAAAACGGCAAACCCGAAACCAGATTTCCGCCTTCGGGGAAGAGTTCGAATCTTAAATCACCTGTCTCCTCTCCCTCTTTTGCCGGAGTATTATAGCTGATGTTCTTTAATACTTTGATTTTACGTACCGGAGATATTCCGACCGTATCTTTATAATAGGAATGACGGGTATAGGCTTCCAACCGATAACTCCCTTCCGGCAGTTTCGTATCCACATATATGTGGCCGTCTGCAATACCGTTTTCTATGGGATACTTCTCTTGCCAGACTACACTGTCTTTATCACTCAACATTTGCAGATAAAGTGTCTTGCTCCGGGTTGACAAACCGAATGATTTCGCATCAAGCTGATATGCTTTAAACCAAAGATCTTCTCCCGTTTCATAAATCTCCTTATTGGTCTGCAAATACACCAGTTCAGAAGGATAACCCGAAAAGCGTTGGCTAACAGATGTAAATAAGGAATCGACACGATTCTGAGCAGCAACTCCCATACTGTAGCCAATGACAAGCACCAGCAATAAGATACGATTTATCATTTTGTTTACTTCATTGAAAATCAATCATTTTTTCCAAACGAAGACCCCACCTGCCAGGTCATCACAAAATCCGGATGCAGCAAATATCGGATATGGAATTTCATCCGGCGTTCCGTACGATATTCCTCGGCAAAAAATTCTCCGCGTTCACATACCTGAAACGGTACTATACGGAGATGCTCCCGGAAATCGACCTCATCCGCATCCATACACTTAAACATCACTTCCTTGGCGGACCAATGTAAAAGCAGCGACCAGGTATCGTCTCCCTGATAAACGGACATCGTTTCATCCTCACGCATATATTTATGTGCAACCTTGTGTACCCGTTGTCCATATTGCTCAATGTCAATACCGACTTCGGATACGGCGCTTAAGATAACCGCCACATATCCGCGGGTATGGGAAATACTAATAAAAAAAGAGGAATCCGCCAAACGGGGTTTACCACTGGGAGCATATTCTATTGACTTTTCTTCCCCCAGCAACCGATAAAGCAATACACGCACAGAAAGCCACTCCAACTGGCGGTGGAGTGAAGAGAAACGCTTTAGCTGCTGTTCGTATTTCTCAGGACCAGGGAGCAAAGCCAAAAGTTCTTCGAGAGATTCATCTGTTTTCCAGATACCCCAACGATAACAGTCCGCCTTATGTTCCGACAACAATGCCATAATGAAATCAGGAAGCAACTTCCGTTGTGGAAGGCTCGTTTATGGTAAACTTCACTTTCAGGATGCGGCGGCTGTCCATCGCCAGAACTTCAAATTCATAATGATGATAAAGTACTTTCTCATGCAGCGCGGGAAACTCCCCTTTGATCTCAAGCAACAGTCCGGCCAGCGTATCGGCATCACCGTCCACCTTCTCAAAATCGTCCTCATTTACCTTAGTAATCTTGTAGAAGTCTGTCAGCTGGGTCTTTGCTTCAAAAACCCAGGTATGATCGTTGATCACTGTATAGGTACGCTCTTCATCATCATACTCATCATGGATTTCTCCAACAATTTCTTCTATAATGTCTTCCATTGTCACTATCCCCGATGTACCTCCGAATTCATCAACGACAATGGCAATATGAATTTTATTTGCCTGGAAGTCACGCAGAAGATCGTCGATCATTTTAGTCTCAGGCACAAAATAGGCGGGACGAATCAATGATTGCCAACGAAAATTATCCCCCTTATTCAGATGGGGCAGCAAGTCCTTGATATAAAGCACTCCTTTGATATTATCGCGTGTACCGGAATAAATAGGGATACGGGAGTAGGCATTATCAATTATGCACTGAAGCACGTCTTTAAACGAAGTACGTATATCAAGATCCACTACATCCAAACGGGAAGTCATAACCTCTTTGGCCGTCTCCCCGCCAAAACGGATAATTCCTTCAAGAATATTGTTTTCTTCCGAAAGTTCGGCTTTATCTGTCAGTTCAAGGGCATGGGAAAGTTCATCAACAGATATATTATGATTTTTCTTGGCGAAGTGTTTATTTAAAAAAGCGGTAGAATGTACCAGTACGGCAGATATCGGTGCAAATACCTTGCGCAGGACGTAGATGACCGGAGCGGAAAAACGGCAGAAAGCCAACGTCTTTTGTGCCGAATAGATCTTAGGCATTATCTCTCCGAAAAGCAACAACAGAAAAGTGAGGATGACTGTCAGTATCAAAAACTCTGCGAGAACCGAATGAAAAACAAAAACATTCATAAAAAAGAAGTTACAGAGCATGATGATGGTCACATTCACAAAATTGTTTGTGATAAGAATGGTTGCCAGCAAACGTTCGGAATCTGCAAGCAGATTGCTGATCTTTCCATCAGAAGGGTGATTACCCTCCTCTATATCATTCAGATCGGAAGGTGAGAGTGAGAAGAAAGCAATTTCGGATGCCGAAGCAAAGCCCGAAGCGAGCAGGAGCAAACCGGCCAGTACTATGGCTATTATTGCTGATAATGATGGTGTGTGTACGGATATTCCGTTAAAAATTTCTGCCAACTGGCATAAATAAGCGTCTGGGTCCAAAATATTGGTTTTAAGTTAATAATAAGTAGCCGCGAGTTAAACTCTGGCTACAAGTTGTTAGTCAAGAGTTATGAACTACAAGTTAAGGCTACAGCCGGATGACAACTATCATCCTTAACTTGTAGTCCGCAACCATTAAAACGGCAGATCGTCTGCCGGATTATCTTGTGAAGATGCCGATTGCTGCGGTTGTTGCGGTTGAGGCCGTACGGGAGCAGCAGCCTGCTGCTGTGACGGAGCATACGATCCGACACCGGCACCTTTCGGAGTCAGCATTTCCATATTATCTACAAATATCTCGGTAACATAGCGTTTTGCCCCACTCTGGTCATCATAAGAACGAGTTCTTATCTTACCTTCCACATAGAGTTTATCACCTTTATGTACATATTTCTCGGCAGTTTCTGCCAGTCCTCGCCAAAGTACAAGATTGTGCCATTCAGTCCGCTCAGGCACTTGTGTACCATTAGACAAAGTATATGCACGGTCGGTTGTAGCCAAAGGAAAACTGGCCACAGCAATACCCGTATCCAAATATCTCACTTCAGGGTCTTTACCGACATTTCCTATCAATATCACTTTATTTACTGACATATTCTCAGAGTTTTATGTTTCTAAATACCGATTTTTGTTGCCAAAATTAAGTAGAATAACAATAGAATGCAAGAATTGTTACAACTTTTATAAAGCTCTATAAGTTTTATTGCGCACTTTCCTTAAAATCGTTTGCAGTTCAAAGAGCTTTGCCGGGTTCTTCTCTGCAAGGTTTTCTTGTTCATAGACTTTAGTCATATCATACAATTGAGGGATACTCGAATTGCCGGTTTCGATTTTCGGTCCCCACGTAATCATTTTCGGTCCGTCGTTGGGTTCAATGTATTTCCAGTCCTTGGTACGTACCGACAACGTATGGTTAGAAGCCTGTTCAATCACCCAGGGACGGTCAGTAGAATCTGTTCCGATCCAGTTGCCCAAGCGGTTGAAGCTATCTGGAGCAGCCCCTTTAGGCAGACGCGCATTTACGAGAGAAGCCAGAGAAGCCAACCAGTCGATTTGTGAAACCAATACATCCGACACCTGCGGCTGTCCGATTTGTTTAGGCCAGCGAACAATTGCCGGTATCCGGGTTCCTCCTTCGAAAGCGCTATATTTATTACCACGAAGCGGGCCGGCAGGACTATGACCGTTTAGCAGCTCTTCGGCACGATCCTGATACCCATCGTCCACAACAGGACCATTGTCACTGGAAAGAATAATCAACGTATTCTCAGAAAGACCGAGTTTGTCAAGTGTTTCCAGGATTTGTCCGACACTCCAGTCAAACTGAACAATGGCGTCCCCCCGGAGTCCCATAGGATTCTTACCACGGAAACGTTCGTGAGGGAAACGGGGAACATGTACATCATTGGTAGCAAAATACATAAAGAAAGGCTCATCTTTATGATCACGAATAAAATCGATAGCATGGCTGGTGATGGAGTCAGCTATGTTTTCATCTTTCCACAGAGCTTTACCTCCCCCTTTCATATAGCCAATACGGCCAATACCATTGACGATAGCCATATCATGACCATGACTGTGCTTCTGGTTATACAACAATTCGGGATGATCTTTTCCCAGAGGTTCACCTTCGAAAGGTTTCCGATAACTAACCTCGATAGGAGCACTCGGATCGTAATTCGCAACCTTTCCGTTCTCGATAAAGACACAAGGTACACGGTCGGCAGTAGCAGCCATGATATAAGAATAATCAAATCCCAGATCGCCCAATGCAGCCGGAAGAGGGGCATTCCAATCCTGTTCGCCGGCTTTGTCTCCCAATCCCAGATGCCATTTTCCAATGGCAGCGGTAGCATATCCGGCATTCTTAAACATATCCGCCATGGTATAATCTTCCGGACGAATAATCATTCCGGCATTTCCCGCGGCAACATCAGTACCGGGACGACGCCAGGCATATTCGCCTGTGAGCATAGAGTAACGTGAGGGAGTACTGGTAGCGGCTGTAGCATGTGCATTGGTGAAGCGGATACCTTCGGAAGCCAAGCGGTTCACATTGGGGGTCTGTACATTTTTGGCACCATAGCATTCAAGGTCGCCATAGCCCAAATCGTCGGCATAAATAAACACAACATTGGGCAATTGCCGTTCGTTTACCTTTTGTTTGCTCTTACCTCCTTTTTGTCCGTTTGCAGCCATTATACAGGCTACCGGAGAAAGACAGGCCAATAATAAATAGGATCGTCTCATAATTTTAGATATTTAATTAGTTTAACACAGTGATAATTTTCAATTAGTTAATGTATTTCTCGATAAAGGCATGTACCAACCTCGACACCGCATACTGCTCCAATTCATCGGCTTTTATTTTCTGATAAGAAGTAAAAGACTGACTGTTCTCCGGAAGATCAACCATATAGAAATTGGCATAAATCACCCGGTGTGAAAGTACATGTTTCACATCCCTGCAAACCAAACGGACTATAGGGGTCTCTCCCTCCGCAAACATGGCTCTGAGTTCAGGCAACGCCGGAAATTCCTCTTCCGAGACAGCTTCGGGAGTTTCAATCAGAGGAAACTCAAACAGATTTCTCCAGATGTCATTGCCCGTTCTTTTATTAATCAAAGTATACGCACCCATACGTACATATATATAATTGAAGTAGCGATTGGTCGTTTTCGTTTTGTGCTGTTTTACCGGAAGTTGTGCCACCATTCCCCCGGCTAATGCCGAGCAGCCGCTTGCCAACGGACAAAACATGCAGTTAGGAGACTGAGGCGAACATTGGATAGCTCCAAAATCCATGATAGCCTGATTATAAAGGGCAGGATTCTTTTTATCCAGCAGTTCATCGGCTACGGCAGCAAAGAGCTTTTTCCCTTCAGTAGAATCTATCGGAGTATCAATGCCCAGATAGCGGGAAAGTACCCGGTACACATTCCCATCGACTACCGCATAAGGCATGTTATAGGCAAAAGAACAGATGGCAGCGGCAGTATAGTCACCTACCCCCTTCAAAGCCCTCACTTCCGGATAGGTTTTAGGAAACACCCCGTTCATACTTTTAGCGGCTGCATGCAAATTGCGTGCACGGGAGTAATAGCCCAGCCCCTGCCAATACTTCATCACTTCGTCTTCATCCGCTTGGGCCAATGTAGCGACATCCGGAAACCGTTTCATAAACCGCATGAAGTAGTCATACCCCTGCACGACACGGGTCTGTTGCAGAATGATCTCCGAAATCCATATCACATAAGGATCCGCGGACTCCCTCCATGGAAGTTCCCTTTTATATTCCTGATACCACTTTTCTATTGTATTGCTGAAGTTAGGATTCATATATTTAGCCAGATTCTACTTTTTGTTAACTTTATCCTTGCACAAAAGTAGTTCTTTTCATCTAATTACGAACTAAGAAAGCTTAATGAAGCGACTTTTTTAGAAAATTGTTCGGGATATATTTTTTTGGGAGACTAAAAAGCTATATATTTGCAGTCCAAAAAATTAGAAAGAACATAGTAATAATATTTTTTTTAAGGAAAAATGACTAAAGCAGATATTGTAAACGAAATTGCAAAGAACACTGGTGTTGACAAAGTAACAGTACTTACAACAGTTGAGGCATTTATGGATGCAGTGAAAGATTCTTTGTCTAAGGACGAGAATGTTTACCTCCGTGGATTTGGTAGCTTCGTCGTAAAGAAAAGAGCTCAAAAAACCGCTCGTAATATTTCTAAGAATACGACTATCATCATTCCGGAACACAACATTCCGGCGTTCAAACCAGCTAAGACATTCACCCTTTCGGTAAAGAAATAATAAACAAGAGTATTAACCCATAAAATTTTGAAGCTATGCCAAGCGGAAAGAAGAAAAAAAGACATAAAATGTCTACGCACAAGCGTAAAAAAAGACTAAGAAAGAACAGACATAAAAGCAAAAAGTAATTTTTAGTCTGAATCTGGACAGAAATAAAGAACAAACTTGTGAAGCAAATGTCTTTCGAGTTTGTTCTTTGTTTAAATGCCCGACTGAATGAACAAACGCATAAAGTTATTCGTTCATTTTTTTATAAAATTAAATAATTAGGAAACAGACGTGACAAGCGAATTAGTAGTAGACGTACAGCCCAAAGAAGTCTCCATCGCCTTACTTGAGGACAAGAGTTTGGTGGAACTTCAAAGCGAAGGAAGAAATATCTCCTTTTCGGTGGGCAATATGTATTTGGGCCGCGTCAAGAAATTGATGCCCGGACTGAATGCTTGCTTCGTGGATGTCGGTTACGAGAAAGATGCTTTCCTTCATTATTTAGACCTGGGTCCTCAATTTAACTCACTCGAAAAGTACGTAAAGCAGACTTTAAGCGACAAAAAAAAGCTTAATCCCATTTCGAAAGCAACCCTGCTTCCCGACCTGGACAAGGATGGCACAGTAGCCAATACATTAAAGGTAGGACAAGAAGTAGTGGTGCAAATTGTAAAAGAGCCTATCTCAACCAAGGGACCGCGCCTGACTTCCGAAATCTCGTTTGCAGGAAGATATCTGGTGCTGATTCCTTTCAACGACAAGGTCTCTGTCTCTCAAAAAATTAAATCGAGCGAAGAACGTGCACGCCTGAAACAACTGCTGATGAGCATCAAGCCGAAAAACTTCGGAGTGATTGTACGCACAGTTGCAGAAGGCAAACGTGTTGCCGAACTCGATGGAGAGCTTAAAGTATTGCTGAAGCACTGGGAAGAAAGTATCACCAAAGTACAAAAGGCCACAAAGTTTCCGACACTTATCTACGAGGAAACAAGCCGTGCCGTAGCTTTGCTGCGTGATCTCTTCAATCCTTCTTTCGAGAACATCCACGTGAACAACGAAGCGGTGTTCAACGAAATCAAGGATTATGTGACACTGATTGCCCCCGAACGGGCAGGCATCGTCAAGTTGTATAAAGGTCAACTTCCCATTTATGACAATTTCGGTATCACCAAACAGATTAAATCGTCTTTTGGTAAAACAGTATCCTACAAGAGTGGTGCCTACTTGATTATTGAGCACACTGAGGCGCTTCACGTAGTAGACGTGAACAGCGGAAACCGCACCAAGAATGCCAACGGGCAGGAAGGTAACGCACTCGAAGTAAACCTGGGGGCTGCCGACGAACTGGCACGCCAACTGAGGCTAAGGGATATGGGTGGTATCATTGTGGTAGATTTCATTGACATGAATGAAGCCGAAAACCGTCAGAAGCTTTACGAACGTATGTGTGCCAACATGCAAAAAGACAGGGCGCGTCACAACATTCTGCCCTTAAGCAAATTCGGACTGATGCAGATCACGCGTCAACGGGTTCGCCCGGCCATGGATGTAAACACGATGGAAACTTGTCCAACTTGCTTTGGCAAAGGCACCATCAAATCGTCCATCCTCTTTACGGACACACTGGAGAGTAAAATTGATTATCTGGTCAATAAACTGAAGATTAAGAAATTCTCACTACACATCCACCCGTATGTGGCTGCCTATTTGAATCAGGGACTTATGTCGCTGAAACGCAAATGGCAGATGAAATACGGATTTGGTATTAAAATTATTCCGAGTCAGAAACTCGCTTTTCTTGAATACGTATTCTACGATTCACATGGAGAAGAGATCGATATGAAGGAAGAATTTGAGATTAAATAAAAAGAAAGGCGGCTTGCAATCAAGTCGCCTTTCTTTTTATTGAGCTATCACTTAATCCTTTTCCAATTTTCATGTATAAGCTCCTTATACCTTTCTTTGGTTGTTTCTTGTATAAAAGAAACATCTATAAACTCTTCCCATTTAGACTGAAGGTGATCAAACTTATTAAAAACATTTTCAATAATCTTATCTTCCAAGCCGGTCGAGTTCATTGCAACAACAAAGTCCGACTTCTTTATTTTCTTCTTCTTCCCATTAAGAGTTAATGCCAATTCCTCAGAATCGGCAGGAAGGACTAACTTCGTTGACAGTAAATCATAAGCGGGTGTCAGAACATAATTAACAGGTTTCGTACTATATAAAGAAAAGTTCTTCAAATGCATATCAGAATTCCCCGTAATCCAAGAGAAGAGTACTATCTCCTATGCAATCCTTACAACAGGCCAGCAGTAAAGCCATTCTATCCCGACTACTTATCTTCCAACTTTGCTCCGCAATATCAAGCAACCATCCTTCAGGAATTAAACCATCAAAGAAAAAAAACAGCACAGAGCTTGTATAAGAGACAGGGGTAATCGGAAGCGTCAGACTAACAGGTCGTCGGTTCCCCTTTGAAATATATTCGTCTGTATAAGTGAAAGAAAAGCCATTTTCATCTTCAATCAAAATGCCGGCTAACTGATTGCTAACATAAATTTCAGCCTTTTTCATAACTCTTCTTTTCTAATTGACACTACTCCTACCTGACTACCAAATAAGCTAAGTACCTGATTTACTTTATCCAGCCGGAGAGATTCTTTTCCCTGCTCCAGCTCCCGTACAAAACGCAATCCGACACCTGCCTTCTCTGATAAATCCACTTGCGTAAGCCCTGTTTCCCTACGCGTCCGCTTCACATACTCTGCTATTGTTTGATTTCCATATTATACCCGTTTGGGTACAAATATAATAAAAGACCCCACTTTTATACCCGATATGGTATAAAAGTGGGAGCAAAACAGGCATCTATACCCGTTTGGGTATATTTTTACTCATTATATCTGATTACATCTATGACTTTCCTGATATTTTCATTAGAACCTGCTTTCTCCTATCCATTACATTTCTATTCTTTCGTAAACTTCCGATAAGCCTCTTCCAGTTTTTTATCATACTGATTTTGGGCATATCCGGGTCCATTATACCTCCTGGCAAACCCGGCCCAGTCTTTCTGCTCCAGGCAGGACTGTAGCTTAGCAAATTTCACAAACCTCGCAAAAGCTTCCAGTTGCTTATCTTCTCCGACACACATATCTTTCACCATTTCCTCCACACTGCCATACCCGCACATCGCATAGTTAAAGCCCATCACTTGAAACATTCCCCATGAAGTGGAAGCGTCAGCAGCTTCTTTATGTATTTCCCGGGCCTTTTCCAGACGTTCATACTCTCTTATCCCGCCATAATAATGCCCCTTCTCCCATTTAGGATAAAGAATATTTTCATTGCCCGCAACATGCCTCTCCGGATTAAGTCCCCGCTTCTTGAGTTCACGCCAAAAGATGTGACCTTCGAATAAGATCACCGGTCGTCCCGGAGCCACAAAGCCCCCACGACCACCGGTCTCAACTACCTGTGTGGCTTTTACCACTGCCACTTCAACGCCAAGCCAATCTGCCACACGCTGAAAATCATTTTCTGTTAAGTTCATGATTAATTAGATTTATGCAAATAAAAAAATCTCTTCATAAACAGGAGGTACAACAGGCCCAACACCAATATGCTCCCTGATAAATACCCATATCTATACTCCCGCAATGCCAAATACCCTGCCACAACTACGCCCTGCACCACCATATAGGTCAATGACACTACCACGTGTGGTATCTTCAATTCATTAGCCATTATCTGATACAAATGTTTCCGGTGGGGCAAACCAATATTTTCATGTAGCAACAACCGGTGTACGATCGTCAACACACTATCCACTCCGTACACAACAAGAAATACAAGCCAGCTGAAATCTTTCGTTTGAAGAATCAAACTCCCAATCAGGAACAAGACTACAAAAGCTATACTGACCGAACCTACATCACCGGCAAAGCATTTCGCTCTCTTACGGAAATTAAAGAAGTCAAACACCAACACAGAACAAATCATCGTATAAATAAAATTCTGTTCTGCGAAGGAGATCACTTCTGCATTCACATATGCCAAAGAAACCAGGATAACCAATGAATATCCACCGGTAATGCCGTTAATGCCATCCATAAAGTTATAAGCATTGATAATCCCCGTACAGACAATCAGAGCGATAAGCAACGTCCACCAAGGCAAACTAAACAATCCCCATTGATAGAACATCAGGGCCATCGCCGTAAAATGAAAAACAAGACGAAGTCCTTGTGACATGGAGCGGATATCATCTACAAAACTGATCGCCGTCACCAGAGTGAGAGCCAACATAAACCAAGGGTACTCAAACTGACTTGTCAGAAAATAAGCCAATGCACCCAAGTAGAAGATAATTCCTCCACCCCGTAGGGTGATCCGGGTATGCGAACTTCGTTCGTTCGGTTTGTCGATAATATTATATTTATCGGCAATATGAAAATAAAAAAGTTCTGCTAAGAATAGCAGAACTAAGATTATCAGATAGTACATAAGTTATTCAGTTTCTTCAAATGAACGAATAGTCTTCATCAGCCCTTCTTTAGCGGTGACCGGCATTTTATCAATCCCCAAAGCGACCTTTATCTTGGCGTTACTTACTACATAGTTCTCCGTCAGTTTACGAAGTCTTTCGGTATTCAAAGGCAAGTGGAGTAAAGTCCCCAGTCCGGCACATCCTTCCATAAAACGCTTGTTCATTTTCCAGATGTGAGGCTGTTTTCCCATTACCTCGCACATGATGGCAATCAGTTCATTCGTTGACAGAGCTTCATCATCACCCATGTGATAAATACCCGAAGGGACATCTTTTGCCAATAATCCCTCAATCACATAACATAGGTTATCGATTGAAGTAAATGAACGACGATTTTCAAAATCACCCAATGGCCAGGGAATTCCTTTCTTCACCACATTATACAATAGATTCAGATTTCCTTTATTCCCCGGACCATGAATCATACAAGGACGAAGAATATACACTTGCTTATCCGTGTTTGAGAATGTAAAATGCTTCTTTATATATTCCTCAGCCTGTATCTTGCTTTCGCCATAGGGCCCTACCGGAGTCGGAACCACGTCTTCAGTAAGCACGTCTCCTACTACACTATCAGCCGCAGCTTTCACCGAACTAAAGAAAATGAATTTCTTGGCAGATGATTCCAGAAAGAAATCAAAGATCTTTTGGGTAAAACCGGTATTGATATCAAAATAGGACTGAGCGGCCGATTGATTCTTCGTATCATGGGCCTTTCCGGCAAGATGAATAATGACATCAAACTTAGGAAGAGTTTGGGAAGAAAAAGAAGTAGATTTAATATCTTGCCAAGAAAAAGTTTTCAATACCCCATCTTTAACAGGAGCCACAATATCCAAACCATAAAATACACAATTCTCTTTTAAAGCTTCAACCAAGTTAGAACCCACAAAGCCATGAATCCCTGTTACTAATATATTCATCATTACTGTCCAATACACGTATATTCAAAACCCATATCATGCAGTTCTTTCTTATCATAAATATTCCTACCATCGATAATCAAAGCACGATTCATCGTCTTTTTCAATACACCCCAGCTAGGCATACGAAACTCTTTCCACTCTGTAACCAGTAACAAGGCATCCGCATCAAGAACCGCATCATACATATCACTGACATACTCTATGCTGTCCCCTATCCGCCGTTTACATTCTTCAACAGCAATAGGATCATAAGCTTTAACAAGACCGCCACAAGACAATATCTTATCTATTAGAACCAGAGCAGGAGCCTCGCGCATGTCATCCGTTTCCGGTTTAAAAGACAGCCCCCACAACGCAATACGCTTTCCCGAAAGATTTCCATCAAAATATCTGATCAACTTATTAAAAAGAATACTTTTCTGAGAATCATTCACTTCTTCAACAGCCTTAAGCACACGCATGGAATACCCATTTTTATCGGCCGTTTTTATCAGGGCTTTTACATCCTTAGGAAAACAAGAACCACCATATCCACAACCCGGATATAGAAACTTACTACCTATTCGAGAATCAGCACCGATCCCCTTACGGACCATATTTACATTTGCACCAACCAACTCACAAAGATTCGCAATATCGTTCATAAAACTAATACGAGTGGCCAACATAGAGTTTGCCGCATATTTTATCATCTCGGCAGAGGGGATATCAGTAAAGATCAAACGATAATTATTCATCATGAACGGTTTATACAAACGCTCCATGATAGATTTGGCCCTTTCAGACTCGACTCCCACAACTACGCGATCCGGCTTCATGAAGTCATCAACGGCATCTCCCTCTTTCAGAAATTCAGGATTGGAGGCCACATCAAATTCAAGATTCAAACCGCGTTTATCCAATTCACCCCGGATCGTAGCTTTCACCTGTTGCGCTGTGCCGACAGGAACAGTACTCTTCGTTACCACCAGTACATAATGGTTCATCGTTTTACCAATCGTACGGGCAACTTCAAGCACATACTTTAAATCCGCACTGCCATCTTCATCAGGAGGAGTACCAACTGCACTAAACACAACCTCAACATCATCCAAACATGAGGCTAAGGAAGTAGTGAACTTCAAACGCCCCGCATTGTAATTGCGGTGCACCATGTCTTCAAGTCCCGGCTCATAGATCGGAATTATGCCTTTTTTAAGATTATCAATTTTAGATTCCATCACATCAACGCATGTGACGTCTACTCCCATCTCAGAGAAACAGGTACCTGTAACCAAACCGACGTAACCTGTACCAACTATAGCAATCTTCATAATTATAGATTATAAAATTCTTTATACCAACTTATTGTTTCCTTAACGCCCGTCTCCAAGGACGTATTGGGTTGAAAACCAATTTCCCGCGAAAGAGAAGAAGTATCCGCATAGGTCTGATACACATCCCCGGGCTGCATCGGAAGATAGATCTTGTCAGCTTCCCTCCCGATTGACATTTCTATAGCACGTATAAAATCCATCAATTTTACAGGATGGGAATTACCAATATTATAAATCTTATAGGGAGCACAGGACATGCTTGGATCCGCAACCTCAGCATCCCAGCACTGATTCCCTTCCGGAATAGAATCAGCCACTCTCAAGACACCTTCCACAATGTCATCTATATATGTAAAATCACGAAGCATGTTGCCATTGTTAAAGACCTTGATGGGGCGACCATGCAAGATAGCATCCGCAAATAGAAAAGGAGACATATCCGGTCTACCCCAAGGACCATATACCGTGAAGAAACGAAGACCCGTAGAAGGTATATTATATAAATGGCTATAAGTATGTGCCATAAGTTCATTGGACTTCTTGGTTGCGGCATACAGACTCACCGGATGGGCGATGCCATCTTTCTCTGAAAAAGGAACCTGCCCATTCAAACCATATACACTACTGGAACTGGCATAAACCAAATGTTTCACCTGACTGTGACGACAACCCTCGAGAACATTCAGAAAACCGTCTATATTACTTTCAACATAAGCATATGGATTCTCAATGGAGTAGCGCACTCCCGCTTGTGCGGCCAAATTGATTACTACATCAAAATTCCCATTAGCAAACAGCATTTGCATAGCCTGCCTATCCTCGAGGTTCATCCGCACAAAACTAAATCGAGGATAAACATTACTCCGTGTGAACTTATACCATGACAGTTCAGATTGAGAAACACCTAAGCTCGAAAGGCGTCCATACTTTAAATTAATATCATAATACGAATTGATATTATCCAAGCCCACAACTTCATCCCCACGTTGCAAAAGACGCTTACAAACATGCGAACCTATAAATCCGGCAGCACCGGTTACCAATAATTTCATAAAGTTCCAGTAACTAATGTTCTATAAATATCCAAATGTTTCTTTATTACGTCATCAATAGAAAAGTCCTTCTCAGCCAACTTTCGGGAATTACGTCCCATACTCTGTCTTACATCTTTATTTTCAAACAAAAAACTTAATCGGGAAGCCAACATATCACTGTCTTTTATGGGAATCAGATATCCATTATAGCCATCAATTACAGTCTCTTTACATCCTATCGAATTAGTAGTTATAATAGGCCGTCCTATAGCGGTTGCCTCAATCAAGGATTTAGGCAGTCCCTCCTTATAGTAAGAAGGGAAAGCGACAATATGGCAGCCCTTTAACAAATCCAAAACATCCGTCCGATAACCTAACCACTTGATATACTTCCCGTCACATACCGCTTGTAATTCACTTTCTTGTATTGCCATGGGATTGTCATCAAGTCCGCCACACAATAAGAACTGAACCTTACCCTGGTATTGCTCCCTAAGTTTTATAGCAGAATCTATCAAGATAAAGATACCTTTCTCTACAATCATACGAGCTGTTAACAGAACTTTGATCTTCCCCTCCTCCGGTTCAGGAGTATAATTATACTGGTTCAAGTCAACCCCGGACCCCTTGATTTTATAAGCTTGAGATTCCTTTATGATCTGATGTTTTAAAAACAATGACTTGTCTTCATCATTTTGAAAAATGACAGCGACATTATTACGGTGATGAGAAAAACGAAGTACTTTAGGAAGTAATTTCGAAATAACAGACCGGTTTCCCTCTGAAAAGAATATACCTAAACCGCTAACGGCATTAACGATCCCGTGGACATTAGCTAATTTCGCAGCCAAAGTGCCCCAAAGAATCGTTTTCAAACCGACATGATGCACAATATCCGGATTCTCACAACGATAAAGATGGTAAAGGAACCAACAAGTATGCAGTTCCTCTAACAGGTTTTGTCCCGAACGATTCATGGGTAAATCAATCACCTTCAGGCCAAGTGCCTCAATATCTTTCTTTTTTCCGGTATCCTTGGTTACGATAGTGACATTGTAACCAGACTTTTGAGCAGTTAGTGCAATATCTTTGCGATGAGAGAGAAAAAACCAATCAACGTTAACTACGATGAAAAGGTTATACATAAAAATATAAATTATTCAATTGTAGATCTCTTCCCAAGATGAATTAGCTATATATGCAGCTGTAATAGGGAATGAAGTTAAATATAAAGGAGAAAATGCAGCTATATAAATCCGAGAAGCATGAGCTAATATAAATAAATCAATAAAAGACTTCATATGAACATCTTCTTCAACAAAATCTTTATTGAAATCCATATGAACCATGTTTCCAGGAATAGTATATACACAATCCAATTTTGAAGATTCAGTCAGAAATGTAGAGCTATCAGAAGTCACCAATATTCTTTCTATAGTTGGATTTTTTAGTTTCAAATTTAAAATACAATCCAAACATCTTTTAATTAGATCATCTCTCTCTTTACCGTGTAATACAGGGAAATTACCTTCTTTAAAATCTCCCAAAAGTTGTTGAAAACGAAATGTAATTGATATATATTCATGAGGTAGTTTACTTAAATGGTGATCAACAGCTTGACGTAATTTATCTGACAATTGAAAAAGTGAAAAAAAATTTTCAGAAAAATTATCTATACGATAACGCATATTAGTATACACATGTAATTGCTTAGCTTCTGCTGACAATTTCCGATTCGCTTTTTTTTGCTGTAATCTATTATCACTTTCATAAGATATATATATTGGTTTCGAATCAAAAAAGTTATAGGAAATATCTTTTTCCTCCACTAACCAATTATATTTATTTGGTAATAGAAAAGATTCCAATTTATATGGGTCAACAAAATATGCTTTAAATATTTTATTATGTTCCATACAATAGCAATAAGTTGAAACTAAGCCACAAAGTCTATCAGACAATCCACCATGAAGCATTTTTCCATCAGCCATGTAGACAATAATCTGATTTTGATTTATGGCACGAGAAGAAAATGGATTATAAAAACGCCTCAGCAATGTTGTCTTTATCATATTTTTTACATATCTAATCAATTTATTTATCATAAAAATAGAGCAATTAAAAATTTATACTAAAAGTTCAAATCATAATATATCTTTCTTTTAACCTCTGTTTGAGGATCAAATATTGAATGATAAGGATACCAAGCATGATACCGATAGATACCGTCTACCCCAACATTTGTGAACTGCTTTCCCAGATAAGGTAATGAACAGACTAGTACGGCTATTAAAGACACAGTATACGTTAAAGACTTAAATATCCGATGTTTAACAACAAATGCAATTATATTAGTAACATAAACCACATATATAAGAACAAAGTAGTTAGAAAGCCTTAAGCATATAGGAATATTTATAGACAAAACCCCTAACAAAATATACATACACATAAACGGTTCCAGTTTAGATTTTAAACGAAAAAAAGAAGATATAACCAAAAGAAGAGTTGGAAAAATAGACATAGAAAATAGCTGTAAAACCTGAAATGAAAATGAAGGCGATAACCAGGTTTCACCAAAATAAGAATTAACTTTATGTCCCATCGAATCATTAAAAGCAAATATCGTCATTATTTGCGTTAATTGAGGTAACAATATACAGGATATTACCCATACTACTAATGCTAAGAAAAAAAACTTTTTATTCAAACGAAGATTAGAAAAAAACGGAAGTAGCAATAAGAACAATGCGGAATAATGAAATAATATACAACCTAATATAACAATATAATATTTCAACCATTTTTTATTTATATAATACTTAATTGACAATAAGAAAAAAGAGATAGCAATGGCTTCTCTCATAATCTCAATATTATAATGAAGGTAAACTGTCAGTACATAAAGCAGTAAAGCCGTATACTTATATTTCGTATATTTCCTTATAAAAGATAGTACAATAGAATTGACAATAAAAGCCTGTAACAACTGTAACCAAAAAAAATCTTTTCCTAAAAATTTTGCAAATGAACACAGTAACAAATAAAAATAATTATATCCATTAGAATCATATTCAAAACTTATCAATGAATATAAGTCAGGTAAATAAACATAATTATCCATATAATTTAATGTATCAATGCCAACCTTATATCGCAATCCAGTAAACAATATCAAAATGGCACAGAAACTATAAAAATGAATTAAACTACAACTACGAGTAAAACTCCATTCGTATTGCAACACAAAGAATATTAAACAAAATACAACAAGAAATAAAATCATTCTTTTATGTAATTATAAAAAGATCTTAAAGTATTATTTCCTATAACAAGAGATTCAGTATACTTCATGTTCTAATCAATTCCACGTATGTATTTATATATAAATTTGAGACAAATGACATATCATATTTGTTTGCAAATTTTTGGCATTTCTCAACAATCTGATTTCTATATGGAATATCAAATAAGGATCTCATTATATCTTTAGCTAAACTCAGTTCATCACCCAAAGGAAATAAAATAGCATGCCCTTTTATCAAATCAGAGAGTCCAGAAACATCCGAAGCAATGAAAGGATTACCAGAAGCCATAGCCTCTAGCATTGACAAACTAAAGCCCTCATGATCAGAAGAAAGTACAATCACATCAGCAGTTTTTAATATTTGACTCACATTATTTCTCAATCCTAAAAAATGTACCCTTGATAACAGGCCTTCTTTTTTACAATATATTTTATATTCATTTTCTAAATAACCAGTTCCAAGACAGATTAAATGTATATCAGAAGGTAAATAAGCCAAAGCCTTAAAAACAGTCAAATAATCTTTTCCTTTTACCATACGGGCAGACATCAAAACGATTTTAACATCTTCATTCATACCTTCAACTAATTCACTACGAAGCAACTTTTTTGCCATTGTATATTCAGAAATAAATATACCATTAGGAATCACAGTAAAATTCATATTGCCGACATGCTTCACTAAAAGCTCTTTTACCTTAGAAGAAATACACACAACCTTATTATATCTAGAATAAACTATCCTATCCAAGATTTTAAATAATAAGAAATGTCGTCTACGATTATCTGTACTGTGCTCTGTATATATTAATTTAGTTGATTTCAATTTAGCTAAAGCAGCAAAATAAATTGCTGGGAACAAATGAACATGAACGATATCGTACACATTACACTTGAAGAACTTTTTTAAACGGAATATATTTACTACTGAATATAATTTATTATTTTGATTTAAAATATGAACAGGGATAGATGCCTTTCGCAATGCATCTATGAAATCTAAATTATCTTTCGAAGGAGGAATTATAGAAAGCACCTCAACCTCTAAGTTTCTTTTCTTTAAAGCTAAAGAAAGAGATAAAACAAATTTTTCAGCTCCTCCTCCCCGCTCCATACAATCAATGATTTGTAAGATCTTCATAAGTTTCTTATTTTACGATAAAAATAATAGAAAGAGGCATAACACCTGTCTAAAAAAGTTTTCGATTTTAATTTTGTAACATCAACATCAGAAAAAGAGACAAATAGACTTACATTCTTTTTAATAAAAGCCTCAAAATTATCAAAGTCAGTATCTGACATTGCATTAGGATGAAAACAAAAAGTCCAATAACCAGGCAAAAAAATCTTCCTAAAAGTGCCAAATTGCTGTGGAAAAAAAAAGAATTCAGATTTTTTATAAGGAGCAAATGCTGGTGTGTCGGATATCATTCGAATTGTAGAACAATCTTTTATTGCAATCAATGTATTTTCATCAAACGTATGGCTAGGAGCAAAAAAGAATAAAGGATAGATACCATGTGACAAGAATATATCCACCCCTGCTTTTATCTTCTTCTTTTGAGAATTCAAAGGTAAACCAGCAAACTCTGATCGATTATGTATAGGATTTACACCTGCTTTATTAGAACAATAAATATGATCATAACCATGTAATGCTATGCTCCATCCTTTCTTTTGCCATGTTTTCACTTTATTCCAAAAATTACAATCTTCTTCATCTAAAACTAAAGAATGGTCTTGATTAGCAGGAATAACACCAACCATTGGATATATACTATATTTATCTAAAATATATTCTATTTTCTGCCATCTATCCTTTGCCATTGTAGGGCAGGCATCATCAAGTCTAATTAAATATTTAGTTATCATATATCACCTAAAAAAACGATCAATCCAACAATGAATAGAATACTTTCTAAGAATTAAATCTGAAACATTTTGATATGGAGTAGATATAAAAGCTGGTAAATCAGATAAGTTATCTTGTCCTAAAATAAAAATATTATTAGGATCATAAAAATCATAAGTTGCAACAAAAGGATTATTAGTAATCAGTTTCACTTTAAGAAACAAAGATTCCATGCACCGCAAACTCATTCCACTTTGTTCATTTTGAAGGATTTCTAATATAGCCTTACTTTCCATTGCCATTTCCAAAACACTATCGTATGGTATTTTCTTCTTATACCTATATTTTCTCTTATTTAAATAACTGCAATCTCCAAAAACGATATGAAAATATGTAATTAAACCTAAATCACGAAATTGATCTTCTAAACTCATAAGAGTTTCTAATCGTCCTTTATCTTCCCCTACAAATAATATATCCCTTTTGGAAGTATAGACTCGAGAGTTAATTAGATTCGAAAAATAGAACGTCGTATTCATCCTCATGCCATATTTTATACAGTCTAAAGAATCGAAAGACCATTTTTCACACAAACGATCTTTAATAATACTTGGGTTAGCACAATTTGATACAGGATCCCAAAACCATAAAATCAATCTTTTTTTAGGATACTTCTTTTTGATCCAATGTAGCAAAGGTGGATTTAAGTATGACGCAAATACAATTATTGTATCATATTTCTCTAATTGATATTTCCATTTATCAAACCATATAAAACAATATGGAAATTTCGCCAGCATCCAAACCCTTCTTATAATTCTAAAAAACAAGTTCTTACGAGGAAATATATTAAAAGCATCTATATTCTCCGCACATACTTTTTTCATAAAGCTATCTCCCATAGACATCAACAAAACGACACTATGTACTTTCTCACACTTTTGCTCCACCATTATAAACACTCACCTCCACGTTTTAAAGTTCGACAAGGATTACCTATAGCAACACTAAAAGCTGGAATATCGTGTGTTACTACAGCATTAGCGCCAATGACACTATTATGCCCTATCACAACTCCAGGTAAAATACAAACCCCTTCACCTATCCAAACATTATCTTCTATTATAATTTCTCCTTTCGAATACAAATGCCGTGATGCAGGCGCTAAACATAAATCTTGGTATACTGTACTTCCATGAGAATGATCTGTTATTAAAACATTACTTCCAATTAGAACATTATCACCGATTGTTATACTATTTACAGCTCCAATATGACAGTTATAATTAATACATACATTATTACCTATTTTAACCGAAGGAGTGTATTTTTCTCCTAAATAGTAATCAAAGCACTCTATTCTAAAACCAGGACCAGCCTTAAAATTTTCACCTATAGTAACATATTTAATGCCAATTGCGTAACAAGGAATTTTTAATCGAACAAGATTCTTAGAGGCAACGATAAAAGAAAAACCCAAAGACAATAATATATTCTGTATTCTTCTCAGACTAACGTAAAGATAGTAAAAAGGAACACAAATTTTCCACAATATTTTTTTCTGAAAATATATGTTTTTAATTAAATATAAAATAGATGACACCGTTTTAATAATCGATTAATTTTGTTATTCATTAACACAAAAAGAGGAGTAATAAGCTTCTCTATTTTCACAAATTTCAGGATACTAATATTATAATTTTTAGCTAACCCAAGCACACCCTCACACTGAATCTTTTCAACATCTAAATAGAGTTCCCGCATAGTTTCATAATCAATATCCATTTTATGAAAGATTCTATTCGTCATACCACCGTTCATCAATACCTTAAACTCTAAATCAAACTCTTCTTTAGTAATTATAGCGCGTTTAAGAACTTCACCTTCATGTATACGAAATGTTGCATCAGAACAGAGTTTACAAGCATATTCTATAAATTGCTTATATTCAAAACAAGTACAATCTAATTTTTCATTATGTCCAATCAGCCCTTCTATTATGTTATATGGCTCTTTCTCTGAAGTATAAGCCAAAATCGGTTTCCCATGTACTGCTGCATACTGCGACATTAAACCTCCTGTAATCGGATATGTAGCCATATAAACATCACAACGTTTAAAAACTTCATTAATATCTTTTCTATTGCCTATCAAAAAGATCCGATCCCTATTTCTCAGTTTAGATAAATATTTATTTAAAACAAATCTGTTTCCAGAACCAGCTAATAAAAACACTGCTTTGGGATTCATCTCTAAGACACTATCAATCAAGTAGAAATAATATCCATTCCTACCAAACATTTTATAGAATGAACCACCTGAGAAAATTTTCACACAATCCGTCGAAAGCTCAGGAAATCCCTTAAAAGAAATTTGGCGTATAGGAAAGATAGGATAGTATGGCAAGAACAATAATTGTTCTTTCTTTAAGCCTCTTTTTTCCAAAGAAATAGTATATCCAAAACTACGAAATTCAATATTATAATCAATAAAAGAAGCTCCCATCCAATAAGCATGATCTGTCAAATTAATATTAATTTTTTTAATTCCATTCAAACAACAGCATGCCCCCAAAGTTATTACATCCCATGGCATTAAATGCAACAGCATACAAGAAGGCGAATATTCTTTAATAGATTTTACTATTCCCTTTATTTTATCGACATATGACAAGCCGGATTTTTTAAACAAAAAAACACTTCCCTTATTATAATTATTTATTTCAGAAAGAGTGTCAGATAGGTGCCGGTAGCAATCAGAAACATGAATAAATAGAAACTCATAATTACAAGATATTAATGCTCGTATATATTGCTGTGTCAAACCATGATTATCAGATCCATCGGTATCAATAAGAACATATCTATTTCTAACAGGTGAACTTATAAATTCCTCTATACGCAATTGTGAAACTGTTTTAGATAGTAACATCTCCATATCGTCATCACGATATATGAAATTCATAGTATACGCAAACTTTGCAACATATTCAATTTTATATAATGTGCGAGTTATATCATCACTATTATTAGCAGACATTATTGCATCTTGCTTTATTTTCTTGTATATGTCTTCCACATCAATATGAGATAACTTTTTTTTCATACAAACAATGTTTTTCTAAAAATTAATACCATACAAGACATATAGAATATATAATTGAGTGCATATGCTTGTGTAACTCCAATTACCCCATTCCATTGCATAAATGTAAAACCTAAAACCACAAAAATAATAGCAAAAACGACCTCTGTAACAACAAAAACACGTGTCATTGATTTCGCAATCATCAAAAATGCTAACAACCAACTACAAATTTTAAAAAAATCGCCCAATAATTGCCATATAAACAAACTAGTCATTGGTAAGAAATCCGCAGTAAATAGTATTTTCACTACCCAATAACGAAGAAGATAAACTAAAACGAACCCCGTTAACAACGTTGGAACAACCACCTTATAAGACCTAAGAATTTCAGATCTGAGCTCTTTATTATCCTGTATTTCCGATAAACGTGGAAGATAATATACACTAAAAGAGGAGGTAATAATCATCAAATACATATTTGAAATGCGATTCATACCTTCCCACCAACCGGCCTCAATCGGAGAAATCTCGGAAATGACATACCCACGTAACAACATTTGAGATACAGGTACAGTAGCAGCAGTCACTAGTGTCATAACCGTATATCGAAAATACTTTTTTAAGATATCAGTTTCTATATGTCGTTTAAAAAAGTCCCACGATACCCAAGGAAGTTTGCGTATCATCCAAAGAGTCACAAAAAACATCACACTTTGAAATGTGACAGCACTGATCAAAGCACCACGTAAACCTAACGTAAGAATAAATCCTAACGTAAATAATAGTCCTAAAAGACTTCCTACAATATTTACTGAAACATATTTTTTAAATTCCTTATACCCGTTTAATACAGAAGTTAACATCATATTTAGAGCATATAGAAAAACGGTAAATCCAAATATAATAAAAACATAGCCATATTCCGGAGAAAGCATTATCAGGGTACTCAAAAAGCGATGTAAGAGTATCATACACAATCCAACAGCCAAAGAACACCATACAGTAATCCTAAGTGCTGTGGACAATAAATCTTTCACCTTATCATCAGAATCTTTATACTCTGCTACATATTTCGTAATGCCACTATTGATACCACCACTGGCCATAGTCATTACAATTGTAGCAAAGTTATTCAACTGTCCTAAAAGGGCAATACCAGAAGGACCTATAATAGTAGCCACTACTTTTACACTAACGAGACCTGTCAGCATTTTTACCAAAGTGGATATTGCTGTTAGAGAAAATACTTTAACAATATCCGCTTGAAATGCCTTTTTGATAAAAATTAGAGATTTATTTATCAATGCTCCCATCTATTCAATAAGTCAGTAACGATGCCTATTTCCTCCTCTGTTATTACAGGACTCATTGGCAAACTTAATTCTTCCGCATGGATTTGTTCTGTAATTGGAAAACTTAAGTTATTCCATTCTTTATAACATTCCTGTTTATGGGGTGGAATGGGATAATGAATAATAGTCTGTACACCATTATCCATCAGATATTTTTGTAATTCATTTCGATCCTTACAACGGATTGGAAATATATGGAAGACATGATTATCCCAATCAGTAATTCCGGGAGTTATAATCCTTGGATTAGTAATATGAGTAATATAATATTCTGCAACTTTTTTACGAATAGCTACGTCTTTATCTAAGTACTTCAATTTTACGTTCAATATTGCTGCCTGTATTTCGTCCAATCGACTATTACGGCCTATATACTTAAATACATACTTCTTTGTTGAACCATAATTGGCTATAGCACGTATTACATTTGCTAATTCTTGATCATCGGTAGTTACAGCACCGGCATCACCAAACGCACCAAGATTCTTGCCCGGATAAAAACTATGTCCGGCTGCATCACCCAATGAACCTGTTTTCCTGCCACCAAACATACAGCCGTGTGCCTGTGCGTTATCTTCAATCAATTTTAAACCATATTTTCCACAGATTTCACCGATTTTATCTGTATAAGCGCATTGTCCATATAAATGAACAATCAGAATGGCTTTTGTTTTGGAGGTTATAGCCGACTCAATCTTCGTGTCATCTATTTGGTAAGTGGTAAGATCGGGCTCTACTAAGACAGGCTTCAAACCATTTTCAGAAATGGCCAAAATGGAAGCGATATATGTATTGGCTGGAACGATCACTTCATCACCAACTTGTAATACACCCATCTCTATATAGCCGCGAAAAATCCAAATCAATGCATCCAGACCATTCGCACAACCTATTGTATGCCGAGTTCCAATATACGAAGAATAATTCCTTTCAAACTCTTCATTCTCTTTACCCTGGAGATACCAGCCAGAATCAATAACCCGAGTGACAGCATCATTTATCTCATCGGAATATTGTTGAGTAATTTTTTGTAAATCTAAAAACTTAATCATTTTTATATTCTTTTCTTTTTAAAGCGTTCTGAGTATTCGGATTCACTCATCAATACAACCTTAGCTGGAATTTTATATTTATCTAATCTATTCTGACAAAATAGCGTAATCTTCCTTTTTGCTTCAGACGTTTTTATGGGATTCTTAAAAAGAACTTTTACAACCACCATTTGTCCGGTTATGGGATTGGGTTCTGAGTACACAAGACAGTCCAATACGTCAGGCATTTGGAACAAAACAGACTCAACCTCGGATGGTAAGACCTTCTCACCCCCAACATTTATCAACTCCTTATTACGACCAACTATTCTTATATAGCCATCATCTGCAGACTCCACCAAGTCACCGGTCTTAAACCAACCATCCGCCGTAAAACGGTCCATAGAAGAATTCAAGTATCCCATAATTTGTGTTTTACTCCGTATCCACAATTCATTCTCAACAATCTTATATTCTGTATTAGGATCATCTATTTTGATAAAGGTACTGGTAGAAGATTTGCTGGAGGTTTGTGATATACCCGTTTCACTGGTACCAAATGTTTGTAAGAATTTCACCCTTGAAAATACTTCTTTCAGTTTAGCCAACAGACTGTCGGGCATAGGTTCCGTACCATAAGTTATCATGCGTAAAGAACTCATATCATAACGCAAATAAGCCTCACTTATTAATATCAGATTAAGAAAAGTCGGTGAAGCAGGAAGAATATTAACTTTATATTTTTCGATTAAACAAGCTACGTGCTCCGGATCCCGACTCTCCGGAAATACCATAGTCACTCCCATAGACAAACAATTCAATAGAGTGTTGAGCCCCCCGATATGGTCAAACATTAAAAAAATCAAAAAAACTAATTTCTTCCCTTTCTTATTCCGATAAGAATCCACCAAATTATCCAAATCATGAATCATCGCTTTGGGAGTGCCTGTAGAGCCGCTACTAAACAAGATTAATCCAGATTTGCCATTCTTTACCAATCTAAATATCAAATCATGCACAGGAACAATTTGGCCCTCTTTTAGAAACTCAAGATTTGACTCTTTTATATTAATACGATAATGACAATTGGCTACCTTTATACGATCTTCTATTTCTGAATTGACTTTAGTAGTAATGGGTACGATAATATTTCGATTCGCATACAAAGCAAAGAAAAGAGCAATGGATTCAAAGCTGTAATCAGATATTATTGCTACACTTTCACCCGCCATCAAGCGGTTTTTCACAATCGCATAATATTTTTCTATTTGTTCACCTAAGCAGGCATAAGAATATTCTCTCCCGCGAAATATCACTGCAACCTGATCATTACCAGCTTTTATTTTATCTATCAACCAATTCATACCGTCTTAATTTATTCCTCCTAAATAAATAATTTGTCCCGTCACAAAATCACTGGAAGGAGATATAAAAAAATCTATTACATTTTTCACATCACTATATTCTCCAAGCCTCTTAATACTTTGATGGGAAATTAAATCACGAATCTTATTTTCTGGAACATTTTTTATTAAATCAGTATCAATCGGGGTTGGCCCAACCGCATTCACTGTTATACCGTTTTGACCAATCTCACGAGCCAAGACCCGAGTTAATTGTTCGACACCTGCTTTAGAAGAAGAGTATACCAACTCGCCGTCCAAATTCAAGGGTACTGCTACTGTTGAATAATTAACAATCCGTCCTGATTTATTTTTCATCATATATTTTGCGACTTCACGACACATCAAAAATGTCCCCATAAAATTAGTATTAAATACTTTTTTTGCTGTATCATAAGGAGTTAATAAGAAATGATTCATTGATGCAATACCCGCATTATTTATCAATATGTCGATACACTTATGCATTTTATATATATTCCTCACAAAAGATTTTACTTCCATTTCATTCGAGACATCAAGCCGACTATGAGAATAGTTCTCATGCACTATGTCACATTCCCTACGGCTACATCCATAAACGATGTCACCTTCTTGAAGATATTTATTTGCTAAATAGTAACCAATACCTTTACGGGTACCGGTTATTATAATAATTCTTCCCATCAATCAACCTCCAAACCCAATTGCCGGGCTATAAAGTTACACAATGAACCTACTGAGCGAAATGGACTGATACGTCCGGACATAGCCGCTTCAGAAGTTAAGGAGAGTTCGACATCTTCATCCAAAAAAGCTGTTTCGATATCCACAATGACATTTACCAACCCCATCGAATCTAAAATTCGATTACTACCAATTAATGGAGTATCATTGGTCAATTCGACTTGAAGTCCATTAAAGGAACAATAATCCTCGATCACTGTAAATACAATCTGATTAATCTGATTCTTATTTATTTCCGACATTGCAAAAAAGTTTTAAGTATTTATTTTTATTACATTCAAAATTCGCCTTTTCGAGAAGATAATAATATGATTCTGAATCCTCCTGTAAAAAAACGGGATTATATCGTTGATGATAGTTACGTACATTTATATTTCCTTTTCTCACATCAAAATAATTCTTGGATAAATCCAATATCTCAAAAGCTATTTCACGAGTTATTATATCTGCCAGAATTGAAGTACCCAATGGAGCCGACCGATCAAAAACCAAACTTCCATGGGTAAAGCTGTCGTTTCGAATATCATAAATACGCTCTAATCCCAGAATCTCTCCTGAAAGACTAAATACAAAATAATAATCCTGGCCTTCTTTTTCACGTAACTTATATTCCCGTATCCACATCCTTTGTATATCTACATCAGGAGATATTGGATGTAAAAACTGGGAAAGCTCTTTATCTGTACGTAATCTTACAATAAAATCAGCATCACTTTCATTCACAAAACGAACTTGAAGCCCATACTTATCTAAATAAAAATCAACGGGTAACTGTATCATATTTATAGTTTACAAAATCATTATAGCTACGTATGTAATCTGTTTCATCATAAACGTGGGAAGCCAAAACAAGGCAAACAGCCCCTGATGAGAAATCGTCCAGCGTTCTCCAAATACCCGGAACAATTAGAAGACCTTGATAAGGACGATTCAGCACAAATTTACGTTTTACCTTTCCATCGTCTAAAATAACGGTAAAACTACCACTGGCAGCAACAATCAATTGCCGAAGTTCCTTATGAGCATGTCCGCCACGGCTTTCACCACCAGGAATATCATATAAATAATAAATGCGCTGTACATCAAAAGGTATTGTTTGATTGTTTCCGACTACAGTAATGTTACCTTTAGTATGATGGTGCTTATCCAATTCAACCATCGTACAGTCATAAACACAGGTATCTTTCATTATGCCACCTCCTTTTTGAATTCAGTAAAAAAGATAGGTGGATAAACAAAATTAGGGTTTACCCCCCCCCCCATTAACATTTATAAACATTTCAGAAATGATTTGTGATTTATAATTTAAAAAGCTTTGGTAATCTCTTAGATAGTCTTCCTCTTCGTATCCATGAGATGCTAACACCAGACAAACTGAACCGGAAGAAAATCCCTGTTCAGAGGCCCAAATCCCTGGAGGAATATGTAACCCGTAAAAAGGGCGATTCAACAATATCGTACGTCTATTAACTCCATCATCCAGTACGACCTCAAATGATCCACTTGCCGCTATCAGAAATTGATGACACTCCTTATGGGCATGAGCGCCACGTGCTTCACCTCCGGGGATATCATAAGAATAAAAGACTCTTTTTATAATAAAGGGGATATTTAAATTCCCATGAACAGGAGTTATATTTCCTGAACGATTCTCTATTTTAGGGAGTTCTATGATAGAACAATCATAAACAGTGTAATTCTTCATTGCTTCGAATTGACAAACTCTTTATAATCATATATATAATCTTGAGGATTATATGAAGTAGAGGAAAGAACCAAAGCCAATGAATTCGTAGAAAAATTATTCATTTCACGCCATAAGCCTTGAGGCACATAAAGGCCATAATAGGAGCGATTCAAAGAAAAAGTTTCCTGCTTATTACCATCATTCAGAATAACATCAAAACTACCGGATAAAGCTACAATAAATTCTTCATTTTCTTTATAAGCATGTCCTCCACGTGATTCTCCTCCAGGAACATCATAAATCCAATAAGTCCGTTCTATTTTGAAAGGAATATTCTTGAATTCCTCGATAATGGATAAGTTACCTCGTTTATCCAAGATCTTAGGAAGTTCTATGATTTGAGCTGATTCAGTTTTCATTTTCACTATACATCATTTCATAATACTTTTCATACTCTCCACTCGTAATAGCATCCATCCACTCTTGATTATCCAAATACCATTGTACTGTCTTTTCGATACCTTCTTCAAACTGCAAACTTGGCTCCCAACCAAGTTCATTCTTTAACTTCGAAGAATCAATAGCATAACGCAAATCGTGTCCAGCACGGTCGGTAACATAAGAAATTAAGTGATCACTAGTACCTTCGGGATTTCCCAATAAACGATCAACCGTCTTAATGATTACTTTGATCAAATCTATATTCTTCCATTCATTGAAACCACCAATATTGTATGTATCAGCAACTTTTCCTTTGTGAAAAATCAAATCTATAGCACGAGCATGATCTACTACGTACAACCAATCTCTCACATTTTGTCCTTTACCATACACAGGCAGCGACTTTCCATGACGTATATTATTTATAAAAAGCGGTATTAATTTTTCTGGAAATTGATAAGGACCATAATTATTCGAGCAATTCGTCACAACAGTTGGTAGTCCATATGTATCGTGATAAGCCCGGACAAAATGATCGCTACTCGCTTTGCTCGCAGAATAGGGACTATGTGGATCGTATTTAGTAGACTCTGTAAAGAATGTCCCATCAAACTGCAATGTGCCGTACACCTCATCTGTTGAAATATGATAAAAGCGTTTTCCTTCATATTTATCAGGAAGAACTTCCCAAGTCAATTTAGCTACCTGCAACAAAGAAAGAGTTCCCATTACATTAGTCTGGGCAAAAGTAAACGGATCTTTTATAGAACGGTCTACATGACTTTCAGCCGCCAAATGGATAACTCCGTCTATTTGGTATTCAGAAAAGATTTCTACCATTTTATCAAAATCACAAATATCAGCTTTGATGAAAGTATAATTGGGAGCACTTTCTATATCATGCAAATTTGCAAGATTACCAGCATAAGTTAGTTTATCTAAATTAACAATATGATACTCCGGATACTTATTTACAAATAGACGAACCACATGAGAGCCTATAAATCCGGCACCACCAGTAATAAGAATATTTCTTTGATACGACATATTAATAAAGCTTTTCTTGATAATTAAATATACAATCAGCATCTCTTAGAACTGAATGGCAAGAATCTTTCTCCGAAAGAATTGCTTTTTCCGTGGGTATCTTCCAGTCGATATTTAAATCCGGATCATTCCAGGCAATAGCCCCTTCAGCTTCCGGATGATAGAAATTATCACACTTGTATTGGAAGATGACCTCTTCGCTCAGCACACTAAAACCAT
>PPYE01030096.1_pt1 | contig 49205 bp, 55 predicted proteins | sample 1559881 | NCBI WGS metagenome assembly PPYE01 (sample SAMN08240022, study PRJNA423297) | Human gut metagenome, whole genome shotgun sequencing project.
ATCCATAACCATTCCACAACACATGTTACAGAATAGTCCTTACCCATCCTTCCGGTCCTTCAATTCTTCCCATCTGGATTCCGGTCAGCGTATCATACAGCTTCTGGATAACCGGCCCCATCTCGTCCATGCCGCTGGCAAAGCAGATATCCCTGCCGTGATCCACTACCTTTCCCACAGGGCTGATGACTGCTGCCGTACCGCAAAGTCCGCATTCCGCAAAGTCCTTCAGTTCCTCCAGCTTTACAGGACGTTCCTCCACTTCCATTCCCAGCATATCCTTTGCCACGACTACCAGGGAACGTCTTGTGATGGAAGGCAGGATGCTGTCTGATTTGGGGATGATGATTTTGCCGTCTTTATCTACAAACAGGAAATTCGCGCCTCCTGTTTCTTCCACATAAGTCCTGGTGGCAGGATCCAGATAGAGGCTTTCGTCAAAACCATTAGCATGTGCGGTCACACATGCATGAAGGCTCATGGCATAGTTAAGGCCGGCCTTGATATGTCCGGTTCCATGAGGAGCCGCACGGTCAAAATCGCTTACGCACAGGGTCAGAGGCTTTGCGCCGCCCTTAAAGTAAGGCCCTACCGGCGTTACAAAAGCACGGAACTGATATTCCTCCGCAGGCTTAACGCCGATTACCGGAGAGCTTGCAAACATATAGGGACGGATATAAAGAGTGGCTCCGCTTCCATAAGGGGGAACCCATGCTGCGTTGGCCGTCACAACCTTATCGATGGCATCCAGGAATCTTTCCTTGGGAAATGCAGGCATCTCCAGACGTTTCGCACTGTCAATCATACGTTCCGCATTCAGATCAGGACGGAAGGTTACGACACGTCCGTCTTCGGTCGTATAAGCTTTCAGACCCTCAAATATTTCCTGGCAGTACTGCAGGATTCCTGCGCATTCATTCAGCTGAATGGTAGGATCCTCTGTCAGAGTTCCTTCATCCCAGGCCCCATTCTTATAGTTGGATACATAGCGCTTATCCGTTATGTGATAACCAAATCCCAGATTGGCCCAATCAATATTTTTCTTTTCCATCGCAGCTCACTCCTTTGTTATAAACTTTACTGATTTAATTCATTGAATCCTATTATAGCACTATTTTTTTATCAGTCAAAGATTTTTTTCATCACATAATTCGTGAGCTTAACTCCCTTTCGCACCACCTGCTGTTCCTTCATCACCCGATACCCGGCCGCATCCATATCCGCGAATCCGACGATTACGCCGTTTTCCTCCGCGACAAAAGTATCATGCTCCAGAAAGGAGCGGTTCCAGGCCGCGGTATCCACCTTGCCGTCGGCCCAGGCATCCAGCTGTTCTTTTGTATAATCCGCAGCGTTTACCTCATGTACCGTATCGTAAAAAAGCGCCGCCATTTCCCGGCAGTCCTCCGGCCGGTATTCCCTGATCTCCATTCCATCCTCCTGTATGCACTGCTGCTACAGCATCTTCCTTTTCCGCAGAATCCGTATCACAATCAGGCACAGCCCCAGCGTAATCAGGCAGATGATCCCGAAGCCAAAGGGCGTATTCGCCAGCGGCATCCATTTTTCATCCACGTTCATTCCGTAAATCCCGGAAATAATCGTGGGGATCGCCATAACGATTGTGATGGACGCCAGGTATTTCATCGCGGTATTCAGCCGGTTGTCAATCACCGCCGAAAGCAGCTCCCTGGTGCCCTTGATGATATCCCGGTAAATCTGGGTCATCTCGATGGCCTGCTGGTTTTCCACCACCACGTCCTCCAGAAGCTCCTGATCCTCCGGGTACTTTTTTATCTTGCTGTAGCGCACCAGGCGCTCCAGGACCATTTTGTTGGCACGCAGGGAGGTGTCAAAATATACCAGGTTGGATTCCAGCTCATGCAGATCGATAAGATCCACATCTTCCGTATCCCCGCCGATATGCTCCTCAATCTCCTTCCGCCTGCGATCCACAATCCGCAGATAGGACTGGTACAGCACACAGGTACGCAGAAAAATCTGGTAAATAAAACGGATCTGCTTTTTCGTGCTGAATTCCTTTACCATGTTATCCGCAAAGGATTTTAACACAGGCGTATCCTCCGCACAGACCGAAATCAAAGTATCCCCCGCAAAAATCAAACCAAGAGGGATGGTGGTATACGCCTCCCTCTTGTGTCTGTATTCTATGGACGGTATGTCAAACAGTATCAGTGTATAATCATTGCTCACATCCACACGGGAGCTTTCCTCATCATCCAGCGCTGCCCGGATATCCGCGATATCCACCTGAAATTCCCGCGCCACCAGAAGGCATTCCTCCAGAGAGGGATTCACAAGATTCACCCATGCGCCGGGTCTGAAATCCGTTACTTCGCGAAGCAGATTTTTTTCCGTTACATATCTTCCCATCATAGCCAGGTTCCCCGCTTTATAACTTTAGTAACTGTTCAGTCCCCCTCACAGTTACCATTTTTCAATGATTTCAGAACCATCATAACACAATTATATGTTTTTTTCCAACCGGATTTTACGGGACACGGGTACCTGACGGCAGAACGGAAAGGGACCATAACAGTTCTCAATGCACCTGCTTATCCCTCCGTCCCCTGCTCCATCTGCGCCAAATCCACCATATAAATACAAGGCTTCCCCTCTCTGTCCGACACAAATATCACATGCCTGTTATCCTCCGTAAAGCAGGGATGGGGGTGGGAATCCTGGGGATTGCCGTGCACCGCCCTCCAGGACGTCCCATGGTAGCACAGCTTCCTTTCCTCCCTCTTTTCCACATCCACGAGGTAAATGAAATCATTCTTGATTTCATCGCCTTCCTCCGGCTGGTCCTTCAGCAGATGAATCGGCACATCGCTGCCCTGGGCATCTCCCACCATGTACCGGTTTTTCCGGTCACAGATAAAATGGGCGTAAGGAGAACAAGGCATAAAAATCTCCTCCTCCATGGTATCCGGGTCGATCATACGGATATTCTCCACCTTTTCTCCGGTGGTTTCCCGATAGACAAAGGCCAGCTTTGACCCGTCCGGAAGCCAGAATTCATGAGTCAGAATCAAATCCGAAGGCTGCTGCCTGCAGCAGCGGTAATTGCTCCCGTCGCTCTGGACCAGCCACAGTCTGGCGTCAATGAGATCGTAAGGCCCCTCATGGCAGAACATGATGGTATCCGGATCCCCGGGACGGATCTGCGCATGCCCGAACCAGCAGTCATCCTCCAGCACCGTATGGAAGCTGCCTGTCTGCAGATCGCAGTAAACGATGCGGCAGTGAGGCTTCGCCATGCAGGTAATCGCAAAAAAGTCCCAGTTTGCCCCCTTCTTCTTCTCCGGCAGGGAATCCCTGCGCGTCTCCACAATGGCAAGGAAACGGTTGTCCTCGCTCATTCCCCAGTTTCCGCCGTTCCAGCCCTCCGGAATGCGGTATACACACTCTCTTTCCAGCGTTTCCAGGGAAAGTTTCCAGATCGCCTGCTCCTGCTGGTAAAAAATATGCCTGTCATCCGCCGCAATCAATCCGCCGTAATCGTCCAGCCCTTCCCCTTCCGTCAGCTGCACGGCATCACCCGATGCCAAATCCATAAGATAAAGCTGACGCTCGCCGCCAATTTCCGCACAATACAGCAAATGAGAGCCATCCGCAGTCGTCATACGGTTATAAAAATACATATGGTGACTCACATGATCCGGCTCCGTGAGCCTCACCACCCTCGTTCCCGTCTGTTCATCCGTAAACTCCTGAAACCGATTCTTAATCATATCTCCTGCCGCCATCTTTTCCTCTCCTTATTCTCCAACCCACCGTTTTTTCTATACTCCGAAGGATGTATTAAATGAATGTAATATTCCGTAACCGCTCAGCCCGCAGTTGCCTTTCCTACCTCTCCCCGCCGGGATACAGCGTGGATCTGTAAAGTCTCTTTTCCTGGGGCACCGGTTTCCCGGAAGGCATTTTCCCCGGTTCAGGCTCCGTACCGCTGTAAACCCAGGCCTTTTCCCCGGAATAGACGATCACATCCTCCTTTCCCCGGCCGAACAGATCTCCATGCAGCACATAGCCGTCATTTGAAAATGTCACCGCCGCCTCACCGTTTCCGTCATACAGCGCAGGCATCACCCCGCCGCCTCTGCGGTATGCAAGGATATAATCCTTCCCGTCGCCGTTCCAGTTGGAAAGCGCGTCCACAATGGTAAGCCATCCGCTGGTTTTCCGGTCCTCCTTCCAAACCTCCCGGCCGCAGCAGTCCAAAAGGAACATCCCGTCCTTTCCGTCCCACTGGCCCTTATAGCCGTCGCCCCGGCGGATTCTGTCAAGCCCCGCCACCTGCAGCCCCGGCTCTCCCGGCAGGAATTTCCCCAGCGCGATATGCTGGGATTCTATGGAGCCGTCATACCGCCACAGCTCCTCCCCATCCGCGCTGTACAGACAGGTCACGCTTCCGCCCACGGCGATTTCCGACCTGCCGTCGCCGTTCACATCGCCTACCCAGAGACAGTCCGCATGATCCTCCAAATCATGGCAGGACCACAAAACCCTTCCGTTATGATCCAGCAGATCATAGCCTGCCATCACCTCGTCATAGCCGTCCCCGTTCACATCGGCCGCCCAGGGAAAATGCCCCAGGTTCCCTTCATGGGTCCACAGCACCTCAAACTGCCGGTTCAGCGCCCACATATGAAAATACCGATCCTTTAAAATAATATCCTCCGGCTGCTCCTTCCCCGTCAGATTGGCAATGATGATGCAGTCATGGGCTTCCTCTGCCGGCAGCTCATGGCTCTCCTTCACCGAACCGTCGGCGCCGTCCAGAACCAGGAACTTTTTATCCATCACACACAGAATTTCCAGCCGCCCGTCATGATCGATATCATAAATCTGCGCCGGGAAATCCGAGCCGAAATTTCCAGGCTTTCCCGAGCTGTCGCCCCTCTGCCACAGCAGCTCTCCAGTAAGACGGTACGCGGTGACACAGGTGATCTGATGCGGCACAAAACGATCGTCAATCCCGCTGTCCGCCTGTACAAATACTACCTCCATCATGCCGTCCCCGTCAATATCCCCCAGAAGGCCCTTGCCGCCTCCTGCTGCCGAAATATCAAAACTGTTTATCAGCTTCGCTTCCATCCCTGCTCCCTTCCGCCTGCTTTAACAGGCATAAAATCCACGTCCAGCCCCGCTATTCCAGCCAGGGCAGCACATCCTTGAAATCACAGTCATCCGCGTAATAGAACTTGGTATAGCAGGGCTGGTTATAACAGTTATTCTGCCAGGCCACCCCGCAGCGGTACATTGTATCATGCATCAGCGTAAATAGCTTGTGCCGTGTCAGCTCCGTATTGGTATAAATGCGGATGGCGCTGTCATCCTTTTTCCGAAGCAGCAGCTCCTCCCTGAAATCCCCGAAAATATCCGCTATAAGGCAGGGATTTCCCTTCGTGCCGTTGTTTGTCATAGTATCCTCCGGATCCAGCATCACGCCATGGGTATTGTCATTGATTACCCCCGGCTGTACCGTTCCGATGTACTGCGGGCTGTCCAAAACCTGCGTGCTCATATCCGCAGCCCAGCGGATATTTGCGTTGGTTCCGGGCAGCGGCACGTCCAGCTTATTCCCCTTACAGTCAAACACCTCGTTCACCCACACCTGAAGCCCTCTCGTGTTGGGATCGATTTTCCCCACCATACACCGGTCCAGGTCTTCCGTGGCATATTCCCCGAAAAAAGCCTCCCCGCTGCAGGCATCGCGCAACGCAAAGCCATAAGGCACATGCTCCCCGCCCTCAAACACATTGAAGATCTGGAAGCCCGGCCGATCCGGATCGATTTTTGCCACATGCATGGCGTCCCCGTGCCCCATCTTGATGCGCAGCCCATCCGGCCGTATGTCACTGCTGCTGTAAAGGAGGGAGCCGTCATGGTCTATCACGGCCGCGCCGTATATGATCTCCATGCATCCGTCGCCGTCCACATCCGCCGTGGAAAGGCTGTGGTTCCCCTGCCCCGCCAGACTTCCATATTCGGGATCCGTCCCTTCCAGCAGATGGACTCCTCCGTCATTAAAAGGATTTGACATGGGCACATGCCCGCTGTCCACAAAGAACGTTTCCCGGAACCGGTTTTCAAAAAAATCATACGCAACTACCGTTGTCCTGGTATAATATCCCCGGCAGACGATTAAATACGGACGCTCCCCGTCCAGATAAGCCACGCCTGACAGGAATCTGTCCACCCGGTTGCAGGGTTCTATCCGGGGCATTGCATAATCCCCCCAGATAAGCCCGTCATCCTGCCTTCCCACAGGAAAACGGATCGTCTGCAGCTCTTTGCCGTCCCCTGCAAACATGGTCAGATATTCCGGCCCTTCATAAATGAAGCCCTCAAACTGATCCAGCCTGTTCTTTTCACTTCTGGAGGGCGCATATTCCCTGATAAAAATATCGGCAAGCAAATGCGCATCCTCCTTTGTCAGAGGATAAGACACCCTTGGCTTCATGCCCCAGCACTCCTCCAGCGTCTGCGGCCATTCTCCCCTCTTTACCTCAGGGCGCTCCTGCCAGAGCGCGAAAACCTCCGCCATATGCTCTCTGTAATCCGCCGCACTGCAGACATAATTATCCTCATGGGAACAGCCGGCCTCCAAATCCTCCGGCAGCATGGTAATATATTTTTCTTCTTTTACCCTGCCGTCCGCAAAAAAGGTGGTCATCTTCGTCCCCGGAGCCGTTTTGACAGCCATTTCCGCCTTACCGTCCCCATTGAAATCATATACCATAAACTGGGTATAATGCGCGCCGGCCCGGATATTGACTCCCAAATCCAGCCGCCATAAAAGCGTCCCATCCAGCTTATAGCAGTCCAGGTAACACCTGCCTGTATAGCCTTTAATCGATACGTCATGGGAATTGGACGGATCCCACTTTACAATATACTCGTATTCTCCATCCCCATCCACATCTCCCACGCTCATATCATTGACATGGTACACATAGCTTTCCCCTGCAGGGGTCACGCCGCCCTCCGGACGCTTCAGCGGCAAATCCAGATATTCCTTCTCCCAGGCCTTCACTTCCTCACAGCGGGCGCCCTCACAGCCGTCCCTGACCGGAGCCACCGCATACCCGTCCCCAGCGCTGCCCGCGCTGTCCAGATAATTGGTGCTCGTACTGACCTCGGCAATCCGTTCCCCATTCCTGTATACATAAAAATCTGTCCCCGTCATTCCGGTGTCACAGTATCCGGATACTTCCCCCAGAAATAGCCGCCAGCTTAAAAAAATCCCGTTTTTTACCGGAACGGCGACCAGTCCCCTGTTCAGCTGCTCCAGCTGCTCATGGAACACCTTTTTTACCGGCGTCCTGAGAACCCTGCCACATTCTCCCTCCACGCCGTCCTTCACGCAGGACACCTTCATATAATGCGGGACATGTGTCGCCCTATGCAGTGTATAGGAGCAGTCCGCCGTCTCCGCCAGCCTGCGGTATTCCATGGACGGCGTATCGCTGTCCGCCCAGTAAACCCGGTAGCACTCCGCCCCGTCTTCCGGCTCCCAGGCAATTGTTGCCGAAGAATCCGTTATTTCCTGTAATCTTATTTCCATCCCATTTCCCTTCCTTATGTATTTAAATAAGAAAAAAGGAGGGTGCAGAATTCTTCCGACCCTGCAGCCTCCCCTTTATCCGGCCATCCGGCCTGCATTACTATTTATTTTGTCTGATCCGCCTGATACATTTCATTGATTTCAGCAATCAGATCCGCGCCGCCGCGCTGTTCCCAGACTTTAAACTGCTCCTGTAAGCCATTTTCGTCAATCTGTCCGCAGATATACTGGGTTCTTGCCCTGTCCAGGATATCCTTCAGGTCGGTTCCCACTTCCGCGTTGATTTTTGAGCTTACCAGATATCCGGAAGCCGGGTTAAATACCGCAATATCAACGTTTGCAGCCTTAATCGCTTCTTCCTCAATGAGGCGGTCTGATTTTTCCACGGTCTTCATATCCGGTAAATCAGGCACATAGGCAACGGACTGGTTCAGGCCGATTTCCGGTTTTTCCTGAATTTCCTTGTCTGCAAGCAGGTCAACAATGTAGCCCTCTTCATTGATTTCATGATCTCTTCCTTCCAGGCCGTAGTCCGCAAGGATTCTCATATCCTCATCGTTCATCTTGTCCAGATAGGTCAGGCAGTTTTCCACATCCTGCTCTGTCTTGGCTCCAGCCTTGGTAATCAGGAAGCAGCCTGCCGCACCGGAGGTTGCCAGTGTATGGGGTTCTCCGCCTTCTTCCGCCGCAATGCCGCCAATCAGCTTCATGCTCGCATTGCCTTCGCCTGTTACGGAAGGAATCCCTTCTGTTTCAAAATAGTCCCATATTCTTCTGGAGTTGTCAAGAACATCCAGGAACATGCCGCACTCGCCGTTCTTTACGCCGTCAGTCCAGGTATTGGTCTCACGGGTTGCCCAATCCTTATAGATAAGGCCGTCATCATACATCTTCTTCATCCACTTCAGGGCTTCCAGATATTCCTCGGTCTGATGGATGGGAACCAGCTTTCCGTCAACTTCCTTCCACTGGTTGCCTGCGCCGAACCATGCCTGGATGATGTCCAGCGGCCCTGTATATTTGCACATGCACAGACCGTAGGTATCGTCCTTGCCGTTTCCGTCAGGATCGCCGTAAGTGAACTGATACATCATGTTATAAATATCTTCGATGGTCTTAGGCTCCTCCAGACCCAGCTTCTCAGCCCAGTCCGCACGGTAGCCCAGCCCGTTACGTCCGATGGGCCTGGAACGGTAAACGCCTACCAGCTGGCCGTCCACGGTAAATGCCTTACAAACATTTTCATTCATCTTGGAAAGGTTGGGATATTTTTCCTCATCCCATACAAAATCATTCAAATCCCAGAATGCGCCGTCCTTGGCCGCCTGTACGATATTGGCTCCCAGGTCGCTTCCGTAGGTGATTACCATGGGCATATTCGCTTTGTCCATCAGGGTAACGCCCAGGATATCGCTGTAGGAATCGTTGGCTACCCAGTTGAAATCAACATTGATTCCCGTATAATCCTCGGCTGCCTTCAGCACGTCTTCGGAACCAACATTCCCCATGGCTTTTCCATAGATATCAATGCACATGAAAGTGATAGTAGGATTTTCTGTGCTTTCCGCCGCAGCGCTTTCCGCTCCGCCTGCTTCCTGGGAAGCCGCCTGCGTTCCCTCCGCTGCCTGTCCGCTGCCCGTTTCAGCCTTGCTGCCGCAGCCTGCAAGCATGGAAACCGTCATCGTGCCCACTAACAATAAGGATAATAATTTGTTTCGTTTCATTGTTTTCCTCCCTTAAATTATAAACGTTTATGTTAAATCAGCCCTTCACCGCGCCGACCATAACACCTTGGGTAAAGTACTTCTGTACGAACGGGTAAATCAGCAGGATGGGCACGGTTGCCACTACTGTGGTTGCCATCTTAACCGCTTTTTCCGGCGGCTGTCCCATCATTCCCCAGTCAATCGGGGTTCCGTCCGTATTGATTCCGCCGGCCAGGAAGATAATTCTTCTCAGGGCGATCTGCACTACCTCCTTGCTCTTATCGGAAATATAGAGCATTGCGCTGAAGTAGGAATTCCAGTGCCCTACCGCGTAAAACAGGGATACGGATGCGATGGTGGGCTTGGAAAGAGGCAGGATTATTTTCAGGAAAATTCCCAAATCCGAGCTGCCGTCCACTCTCGCCGCTTCCTCCAGCTCCTTGGGGATTCCCTGGAAGTAGTTCTTGATAATAATCATATTGAAAGCGCTGATTGCGCCGGGCAGCCAAAGCGCCCAGAAGCTGTTGGTCAGTCCCAGCGAGCTGACTACCAGATAGCTGGGTACCATACCGCCTGAAAAAAGCATGGTGATGATAACCATATTGATGAAAAAGTTACGCCCTCTCAGATAGGAACGGGAAAGCGGATAAGCCAGTGTTGTTGTAAAAAACATATTGATGGCCGTACCGATGACGGTTACAATCACCGAGTTTTTCAGCCCCTTAAACACATCTCCTGTCCGGATAATATATTTATAGGCGTTTAATGAAAATTCCGTGGGAATGATGAAGAACGCCCTCTCCGTCAGTTCACGCTCCGTAGCAAAGGAACCGGCCAGTACATACAGGAACGGAAGGACAGTCACCACTGCGCTCAAACCGACTATGAAATAAATCAAAACCTGTACCGCCTGGTCGCCGGGGCTCCTTTTGATTTTGGAGCCGTTACGCTGTTTTGCCATTGATATCTCCCTCCATTTTAATAGAATCCTGATTCGCCGCACATCTTTGCAATCTTATTGGCCGCCAGCACCATTATCAGGCTGACAACGGATTTGAATACGCCTGCCGCCGTCGCCATGGAATACTGGGCCAGCTTGATGCCTTTATTATATATGTAAGTATCGAATACCTCGGATGCCGTATAGTTCAAGTCGTTCTGCATCAGGAAAATCTGCTCATATCCTGTATTCAGGATGGAACCCACCTTCAGAATCAGCATGATTACGATGGTTCCGCGGATGGCGGGCAGCGTAATGTGCCACATCAGCCTCCAGCGTCCAGCGCCGTCAATTCTCGCCGCTTCATACAGCTCCATATCCACGCCGGCCAGCGCCGCAAGGAATACGATGGTGCCGTACCCGGTTTCCTTCCATATATTCTGTCCTACAATCAGGCCGTAAAAATACTTGGGCGACGCCAGGACATCCGGCGCAGCGCCCCTGCCCATGATGCTTTCCAGAATCTTGTAAATAATACCATCCGTGGTGCTGAACAGCTGCTGCGTCAGCGTTGCCACAATAACCAGGGAAATAAAATGCGGTATGTAAATCAGCGTCTGCGACACCCGCTTGTACCCCTGGCATCTGATTTCATTTAACAGAAGCGACAGTAAAATAGGCGCCGGGAAAAAGAAAATCAGACTCAGTATGGAAATGGACAGGGTATTCTTCAACAGCATCGTGAAGTCATAGCCCATAAAAAACTTCTTGAAGTTCGCCAGTCCCACCCATTCACTGGACAGATATGCGCCGATGGCGCTGTCTGCGCTGAAGGGTCTGAAATCCTGGAACGCGATGACGATTCCCGCCATCGGCAGGTAATTGAACACCAGCATATAAAGCACGCCGGGTATTAATAGAATATACAGCCATTTGTGCGCTATCACGAAATGCAGGAACGATTCCTTCTTCTGATAGGGAACAGCGGCTGCCTTCCCTTTTTGTCTGCTCACTAAAAGCCCTCCTCTTCTTTAACTATTGGGATGTGGTGTCCCTTGGTTCGTTTTGTATAGTAATCTAACTATACGCGTTTTTCAATGAGGAATATCTTTCCATTTCAGCGAAAATAAAAAGGGAGGCGGAAAGCCCCGTTTTACGGGCTTTCCGCCTCCCTGCTCCTGTCAATAATCATTATCTTTCCCGCCGGGAATCATATGATTATCATCTTTTGTTACCGTATTTTACAACATGATTATTTTACAGCCGGCTTTTATCCTCCTGGCCTTTATGCTCCTTCCGGTATTTTCCCGGGGTGCTGTCCACATATTTGCTGAAGAAGCGGATAAAATTCTGTGTGTTTGCATAGCTGAGCTGCTCTGATATTTCCGCGATGGAAAGCTCCGTATTCAGCAACAGCTCTTTGGCGGTTTCCAGTTTTTCCAGGTTCACCAGATCCGTAAAGGTCATATTCCGTTCCGCCTTCAGGATTTTCCAGATATAGCTGGGGTGATAATTCAGCTGCTCAGCGCATTCCGTCAGCGTAATGTCCCCCCTGCGCTCATGCACAAGCTCCATGATCCGCCTGAGTATTTCGGAGGAAGCCTGATAGCGGTACTGCCGCAGCGCTTCGATGGAGGGCTGGACGATCTGGGAATTCATATAGCTCTTGAGCTTGTCGCTTTCACAGATATAGTTCAACTTCTGGAAAATATCTTCGGAATGGTCCCGAAACACCTGGTTGGCGGACAGGCCCGCGTCCGAAAGCACGGCCAGCACGGCTATCACCAGCCGGTACAGGAAAAAGTTCCTGTCATGACGGGTTATACCTCTGTTATTCAGGCTGTTGATGAATTTATCCACCAGCTGCGCCGCTTCCTCGCAGTCGCCGTCATTGACCGCTTTGGTGAGCGCATTTTCCATAACATAATCATAGCCGCTTATAATACCGTCAGTCCTGGCGATTTCCTCATAAAAGGTGATATCGCTGTGATCCCTTGGCCCGCTCCCCGTATTCTTGAGCGTTTCCATACATTCATTGTAAGCGGTGCGCAGATATTTCAGCCCCGGAAATACCTGGCTGACGCCGGAAATCAGTGAACAGCCGAACTCCGTCTCCACAAACTCCGTAAACTCGGTGTGGATGCGCATTGTCTTTTCCCGCAGCTCCTCCTGGGTATTGGCGCCCGTCAGAAGCAGGATCTGTCCGTTCAGGCAAAGCACCGGCGTAATCAGCCCGGCGGCAATCCCTTCCGGCGCCTTCTTCACAATGGTCATGCTCAGCGCTTCATTTTCCAGCTCGCTTTCCTGGTCCGTTTCCCCTTCCAGCATACACACCGCCGTCAGGAGCTGATATACCCTGGCCCTTGGCAGCTGGAACTGCTCCTGCGCCCCTGCCACCGCCTCCGGCGTCATTTCCCCGCGGATGGTACGGATGATAAACTGCTCCACCAGTATCTTCTGCTGGTTCTGCACCATGAGCTGCAGGCTTTCCTTCGTGTCCACAAGCTGTACCACATTTTCCCGGATGGCGGAAAACTCGTCCATTTCCTCCGTATCCACCCCCGCAATATCGGATACATATGCGTTCAGGCTCTTCACCGGCTGATACAGGATGCTTGTAAATATCCGGCTGAGGATGAGCAGAATGATGAGCGCGCCCATGATCACCAGGGAAACTCCCAGGATTCTTCCCGCGCCCTCCTTCATCTCCCCTAGATTATAAGCCAGCACATAATTCATGCCGTTGCCCGAGGTGCCGCTGAGCCGGATCCTGTATTCACCGCCGTCTTCTATCTTCAGGTTATCTATGCGTTTTTCGTTTTTCAGCTCCTCCGGATGCGCGGAAAAATAATTTTCCAGCACCTCATCCGAAGAATATACGGTCTTTGCATCACTGCTGAATATGCACAGCTCATAACCGGCCAGGTTGCTGTCCAAACGCTGCCTCAGCCTGGGAAGGTTCAGCTGCACCATAACGATCTGATCCACCCGGTTCACATTACCCGGCAGCTTCATGATCATCTGGAAGCCGGAAACATCCAGCGTTTTGCTCTGATAAATTCCATTCACATAGGCTGATTTTTCTCCCACATTATTCATCCAGAACAACGTGGAGGGAAACTGCGCCGCTTTTTCCAGAAGCGCGTCAACCTGCTCCTTGTTCCTGGCCTCGCTCAGCCGGTACATGCCGTTATTCGTAAGCACCCAGTCCTGCATGATATTGATGAAGGCATAGCTTCCCACATATTCATCCAGATAGGTAGGCCCCTTCAGCAGATTCTGCGCCTCATTCAGATTGCTGTAATCACTGTAGGGTATGCTTCTCGTCTCCTTCAGCCAGCTCATCTGATCATCCGTGGAAATTTCCCTGTAAAACTGCCGGATCGAAGAAAGCGTAACCTCCACATCATTGCAGATCTGAGCTTCAATTGCGTCCATAGAAAGGTCCGTCTGCCTGGTCACTTCATCCAGATAGACTTTATAGGATATGCTTCCGGCTATCAGAAGCGGAACCACCGCCATGAGCAGAAGCAGCAGGAAAATCCGGTTCTGATATTTTCCGCCGTGCCTGTCCTTCCGTACGGTTTTCATAGGCTCACTCTTTCCCTTCTTCCAAAAAGGAGAAAGCTCAGTCAAAGCTTTCTCCCTTCTGTTTCTTCCAGTGTAAATTCAGAAGCCCTTACACCACGTACCAGACGCGTTTGCCGGCTTCCAAAATATTTGCTGTGCCACCTTAGAGTGTGTCAGGAATGAATTTTCAAACACGCTCTAGTCCGTAAAGTTATCGAAGTAGCCCTGCACCAGGATAACAGGCGTTCCCTTGTCGCCGGAACCGCTCGTCAGGTCGCAGAGAGAACCGATCAGATCGGTAAGCCTTCTGGGGGTAGTTCCCTGAGAAGCCATGTCTCCCACCAGATTTCCCTTCTTGCCCTTGATTCTTTCTGAAATCGCTTCCTTCAGCGCATCTCCTGAAAGATCCTTGAAATCGTTGTCTGCCAGATATTTCAGCTTCACTTCGTTGGGAGTTCCTTCCAGGCCTTCCGTATTGGCCACCGCCACACAGGGGTCGGCAAGTTCCCAGATTTTTCCCACAGGATCCTTAAAGGCGCCGTCGCCGTAAACCATTACTTCCACATGCTTTCCGGTTTTCGTAAAAATCTGCTTCTGGATATCATTCACCAGATCCGTGCAGTCCCTGGGGAACAGCTTGATGGTGTCCTCCGTGGATTTATTGGAGCCAAGCAGGCCGTATTTTTCATTGCAGCCGCTTCCGTTTACAGGGGATGTAAGAATATCATCCAGACCGCATACCACCTGGGCGCCGCACTCCTTCAGGATCCTCTTGGTGCGCGCTCTCGTATGGATATCACAGTTGAGTACATTCTTTGTATAATCTAAAATCACTCTGGGATTGTTGGCGAAAATAACCTCAACCTCCGCGCCGCATTCACGGATCAGGTCACTGTAATAAGCCACATAATCCACGCCGGTGAAAGGATGCCTGTTCTCGCCGAACAGCTCCCTGTATTTTTCCAGGGAAAGAACATCGCTGTAGGGATTCACTCCGGCTTCATCCAGCTGATCCTGGGAAACCAGCGCATTGCCCACTTCGTCGCTGGGATAGCTGAGCATCAGCACCACCTTCTTAGCTCCCATAGCGATTCCGCGAAGGCAGATTGCGAAACGGTTCCTGGAAAGGATGGGGAAAATAACTCCGATAGTCTCTCCTCCCAGCTTCTCCTTCACATCCTGCGCAATCGCTGCAACGGACGCATAATTTCCCTGCGCTCTCGCCACAATGGATTCCGTTACGGAGATTACATCTCTGTCCCTTAACTCAAAGCCTTCACTTTCCGCCGCTTCCAGCACGCTGGAAACAACGATATCTGCCAGATTGTCCCCTTCACGGATAATCGGGCAGCGGATTCCTCTTGAAATGGTTCCTACTCTTCTTTCCATAAAATATACCTCTTTTGCTGTTTGCCTTTTATCATTCGCATAAACGCGATCATACGCACCGGCTTCGGTTGCGAAGCGGCCGGCCCGTCAGAAGGCCCTTTTTGGCCTCTCCGGCCCGACAGGAAGCAGGCGCACAAAAATATTATAATATAAAGTTTACGGTTATGGAAGCAGAAATTTATTTATTTTCTGTAATCTCCCTCTTACTGTTTTCTTTCATACTTCAGGAAATGATATGTTGTGTCAAAATAACTCTGTTCATCGCTTTCCGCCGTAATTTCCCATTCACCTGAGGTATCCAGATTGGGAAAGTAAGTATCCGCCTCGTAGGAACGGTCAATTTTGGTCACATGGGCCGTGTCGCAGTAAGGAAGCAGCTGGCTGTAAACGCTGTCGCCCCCAATGACATAAACGTCCTTTGTGTCATAATTTTTCAATTCCGCCAAAAGTTCCTCCACAGAATGGACCACTATGGCGTCCTTCACCTGATATTCCGGATTCCGGGTCAGCACGATATTGGTCCTGCCGGCTAACGGCAGCCCTCCAGGAAACGTATCCATTGTTTTCCTTCCCAGCACCACCACTTTTCCTATGGTTTCATTCCTGAACATCTTATGGTCCGCCGGAATCCTTACCAGAAGATCCCCACGGTATCCGATGGCCCAGTTTTCATCTACTGCAACTATAATATTCATTTTTTCTCCTAACCGCCCGCCACAGCGGGCCTATCGCAAATTAACTCTTAAATGAGGGAGGCCGGGATATTTTTCCGGCCCATGCTGCCCACAGACAGCCTGACTGCCGCCAGCCTTCCCCCTTCTGCCTGTTTTTCGGTTTTCAGATAGCAATGGGGATTCCCTGAATCTGCTCTCCTGTCACATAATTTTCCACCTTCACATCATCCCTTGTGAACTGATAAAAATCCTTCACCTCCGGATTGAGCCAGAACGAAGGCGCCGGCAGCGGCTCTCTTTGAATCAGTTCCTTTATAATAGGGATATGCCTGTCATAAATATGGGCGTCCGCAATCACATGCACCAGCTCTCCCGCCTGCATGCCGCATACCTGCGCCAGCATATGGACCAGCACCGCGTACTGTACCACATTCCAGTTGTTGGCGGCAAGCACATCCTGGGAACGCTGGTTGAGTATAGCGTTCAGCGTCAGTCTGTCCTCTCCCTTTTTCTGGGTCACATTGAAGGTCATGCTGTAAGCGCAGGGATAAAGGTTCATCTCATGCAGATCCTGATGCACATATATATTCGTCATAATCCGGCGGCTGAAGGGATTATTTTTCAAATCATATATCACCCTGTCCACCTGATCCATCATGCCTTCCTTATACTGATGCTTCACCCCCAGCTGATAGCCGTAGGCCTTTCCGATGGAACCATCCTCATCCGCCCACTCATCCCAGATGTGGCTGTGAAGATCATGGATGTTGTTGGATTTACGCTGCCAAATCCACAGAAGCTCATCCGTGGCCGACTTCAGCGCCGTCCTGCGCAGGGTCAGTATGGGAAATTCCCTGGAAAGATCATACCGGTTGACCACGCCGAACTTCTTGATGGTATAGGCCGGCGTGCCATCCTCCCATCTGGGACGAACCTTCTCCCCTTCGGTGCTCGTTCCGTTCTCCAGGATATCCCTGCACATCTGAATAAATGTTATATCTGCCAGACTCATTCTGCTTTTTTCTCCTGTTCTGTCCTGTAAATTCTGTTTTGTAAAAGCTGTTTCATGAACTCAGTTTCTTGAAATCTGTATACTGAATTCTGTTTTTAAAATCAGTTTCCTGTTTCCTACTGCCATTTATCACACAACGCATTGATCTGATCCGCCAGCTTCGCCATATCCTTGTTTGCCATACCCTTTCCGTTGCGGATAACCGCCAGAAGCCTCTGCCCGGCGGCCTCCAGTCTCGCATAGACGCTGTTTGCCACCGCTGCCCTGGCCTTCTTTTCCCTGGCTATCGGCGCCGCCTCATATTCCAGAAGGTTATGGAGCAGATCAAACCGTGTTCCGCTGAACGGCGCATAGGTGTCATAGCCATATTCATGGCGCAGGCATTCGGCAAAAGAGGTGCATACCGTATCCTCCCCATGGACGATAAACACCCGCTCCGGCTTCTTTTCAAAACAATTCAGCCACTCAATCAGCCCGTTCTTATCCGCATGGCCGCTCATTCCCTGAAGCGCCTTGATTTCAGCCCGCACATCCACAGACTCCCCGAACAGCTTTACCTCCTGGGCGCCCTCCAGGATATTCCGTCCCAGCGTCCCCACAGACTGATAGCCTACGAAGAGCACGGTACATTCCTCCCGCCACAGATTGTGCTTCAGATGATGCTTGATACGCCCCGCCTCACACATACCCGATGCGGAAATAATCACCTTCGGCGTTTCATCAAAATTAATCGCCCTTGACTCATCGCTGGTGATTGACAGACGCAGTCCCGGAAAAGAAATGGGATTGATCCCTTTACGCACCAGCTCCATAGCCTCTTCATCAAAGCAGTCATAAATATTTTTTTCAAAAATCCCCGTTGCCTCCACGGCCAGCGGACTGTCCACATATACCGGAAAATTGCCGTGTTTTTTCACCAGGCGGTCTTCCTTGATTTTCCGCAGGAAATACAGGATTTCCTGGGTTCTTCCCACTGCAAACGAGGGAATCACCACATTGCCTCCCCTGTCGAAGGTCTTCTGCAGCACCTCTGCCAGCCCGGAAATATAATCAGGCCGGTCCGTCCCATGCAGACGGTCGCCATAGGTGGATTCCATGATCACATAATCGGCGTCCCTGGTAGGATGGGGATCCTTGATGAGCGGCTGGTTTTTGTTCCCGATATCCCCGGAAAAGCACAGCTTCTTCTGAATTCCGTTCTCCTGTGTCCACACTTCAATGCTGGAGGAGCCCAGCAAATGCCCAATGTCCGTAAAACGGATCCTGATTCCGGGACAAACCTCAATTATTTTCTGATAATCACAGGGTACCAGAAGGCCAATGGTGCCCTCCGCATCCTCCATCGTATAAGGTGCTTCGTGTTTTTCCGAGCCGGCATGCCGCTTCGCCTTACGGTTCTTCCACTCCGCCTCCTGCTGCTGTATATGGGCACAGTCACGCAGCATAATATCACAAAGCTCCGTTGTCGCCTGGGTTGCAAAAATTTCCCCGCGGAAGCCTCTTGCGTACAGTTGAGGAAGCATCCCCGAATGATCCACATGCGCATGGGTCAGGAATACATAATCAATCATAGCCTCCTGCACCGGAAGTTCCGCATTTTCAAAGGGATTTATCCCCTGCTCCATCCCCCTGTCAACCAGAATATGCTTTCCGGCCGCCTCCAGATAATGGCAGCTGCCCGTTACCTCATGATCCGCTCCGATAAAAATTAGTTTCATGCATACTCCTGTTCTGTGCTTTCCGCACTCAGGCCTTGATTAAGAAATACCGCGCTATCCGCTCTCTGCGTCCCACGCTAAAGACGCAATATTACCCCGCAGGAAACTTTCAGAAGAAAAATTTTCCATACATATAAAAGGCCTGGCGGAAGCTGATCCGTCAGGCCTTTTTGGCACGGCCGGCCTGCTATCATTAGTATAACATGATATGCGGCCATCGGCAATTTTATTTCAGCAAATCCGCTGTGGTGTAAAACTTATGGTAGATTCCCTTCAGCTCCATCAGCTCGCTGTGGTTTCCTTCCTCCACAATTCCTTCCTCAGTAAGCACAAGGATACGGTCGGAATTCTTGATGCTTGAAAGGCGATGGGCAATAGTAAGCGTTGTCCTTCCCTCCGAAAGCCTGGAAAGTGATTTTGCAACTGCGAATTCACTTTCATTATCAAGGGCTGAGGTAGCTTCATCTAAAATAATAATTGGCGGATTCTTCAGGAATACCCTTGCTATACTGATACGCTGCTTCTGTCCTCCGGAGAGCTTCACACCACGCTCTCCCACATAGGTGTTATAGCCATCCTTCAGTCCCATAATAAACTCATGGGCGCCAGCCTTTTTTGCAGCATCCATCACCTCTTCCTCCGTCGTTCCCGGCCGGCCATAGGCAATGTTTTCATAAACCGTACCTGAGAAAAGGTACACATCCTGCTGAACAATACCGATATTCCTGCGCAGGCTCTTCAGGGTAAAACTCTTGATATCCTGTCCGTCAATGGTAATACGTCCCGCAGTCACATCATAGAAACGGGGAATCAGGTTGCAGAGCGTGGTCTTTCCGCCGCCGGAAGGCCCTACAATAGCCAGCTTCTCTCCTTTGTGTATAGAAAGATTCAGATTTGTAAACACAATATTGTGATCATCCGGATATTCAAAGCTAACATCCTTAAAGGTAATCTCCCCTTCCGGCGTGCCCATCTCCACAGCATCCGGCTCATCAAAAATATCTATATCAGCATCCATAATTTGAAGGAATCTCTCAATTCCCGTCATTCCTCGCTGGAACTGCTCTGCAAATTCAATAATACGTCTTATAGTAGCAATCAGCGTTGTCACATACAGCATGAAAGCGACCAAATCCCCGGGGGCAACAAGACCCTTTATCATAAAGAAGCCGCCCGCCACAATTACCGCCAGATACATAACACCGTCAAACATTTTTACTGTAGTCTGGAACAGCGCCATATATTTGTAGGTTTCTCTCTTGATATCCAGAAATTTATTGTTGTCCACCTCAAATTTCCGGTTCTCCATATCCTCATTGGTAAAGGCCTTAACCACCTTCTGTCCCAGAAGGCTGTCCTCAATTCTGGCATTCAGTTCCCCAATCTGGTAACGCTGTTTGCTGAAAGCGCTCCTCATACGGAAATTCAGAGTCATACAGACTCCGGCCATAATCGGTACAAACACGAATACGATCAAAGTCAGCGGCAGGCTTATTTGTGCAAGAATCACGAAGGAAATTACCGTCTTAATCCCCGCAATGAAAAATTCCTCCGGACAATGATGAGCAAACTCAGTAACATCAAAAAGGTCGTTTGTAATACGGCCCATAATCTGTCCCACTTTTGTATTGTTATAATAAGTATTGGAAAGCTTCTGCAAATGATTATAGGCATCACGGCGCATATCCGTTTCTATCTTTGCCCCCATAACATGACCCATGCCGGCCATATAGTAGCTGGCAAAACAGTCAATCACACGAAGCAGGAAATAAATGAAGCCGAGACCCGCAATGGTCTTTATGGAAAGGGCTGCCAGATCACGCAGCCCTTCATTCGTAATATAACGCATAATCAGCGGAAGAACCAGTTCACATACCGTAGTCATAGACGCGCAGAACAGATCCAGGAACAGCGTCCCCTTATACTTCTTAAAATAAGGCATAAAACGCCGCATTAATTCCTTTGTTCCATATTGTTCGGTTTTCATAATCTCTCCCCTGGAGCGCCTTCATGGCTGCTCCCGTCCTCCTTTGTTTATTTTTATATTTTACTGCTGTTTATTATTATATTTTACTGCGCTTTCTCCCCGTAAAGCTGCGCACGGAGATAGGCGCTGTTTTTATCAAAATCCACCTGCAGAACATCCATGCCACGGATGCTTGCATTCGAATAAGTCCCTTCCAGCGGGATGCTCTCCTGCACCAGTTCATAGGTGAGCAGCTTACCCGCCATCAGGCTCAGGCGCATACATTCTGCCTGCGTCAGGTTGGTTGTCAGGTTCGGGAACAGGCCGTCAATCAAGCCGCCCGGATTCGTCACCGCGGCTGCCGGAAGCTTTTTCATTACAGCCGCAAGCACCTTCCTCTGTCTCTCCGTCCTGCCAAAATCCGTACCAATAAACCGGTTGCGGCTGTAAGCCAGCGCCTGAGGGCCGTTCAGATGAATCGTCCCGCTCAGGGAAGTATCCAGATAATCGGTATCTATCGGCATGCCACGGAGCTCATTATACTCATTCAGGTAAGCGTTGACCCACTGCACTTCATCATTGGTCAGCTCCATATCCACCCCGTTCACCGCATCCACCAGGTTGGCAAATGCCTGGAAATTCACTACCGCATATCGGTTCACATCGATTCCCAGATTCTGCTTCACCGTCTCCAGAAGAAGCTCGGGCCCGCCGAAGGAATAGGCCGCGTTCAGACGGTTGCCCTCTCTTCCCGGAATATCCACGTACATATCACGCAGCAGGGAGGTCATATGAATCGTCCTCGTCTTATCACTGATGGAAAGAAGTATCATGGCATCCGATCTTCCTTCATCCCCTGCTGTCCGGGAATCGCTTCCTATAAGCAGGATGTTCACCACACCCTGTTCCTTCAGCGGCTCACCTGCCAGCGTTTCCACGCGTGCGTACCTCATTTTGCCATATATATGTCCAATCATTACATACCAGATTCCTCCCAGCACCGCCAGAAGCACAATAAGCAGGGTGAGAAATTTCCTGAAGCCTGACTTTTTCTTTCCGCCGGAATTTTTCTTTTTTCCGGAAGCACCTTTATTTCCTTTCATTCCGCCGCCCTTTTCTTTCTCAGGTTTCTGCTTCTTCGGGGGCTTCCCCAGTTCCGGCCCGGTCCGGTCCGGGAAACTTGGGCCCGCTTTCTTCCGTTTTGCTTCTTTTTTCCCGTGTCTTACGTATCTTTCCTGCGGGTTGTCCCCATACTCCTCCTCCGGAAATGGGTCCCTCCTATAACGCCGGTTGGCATATTCCTCTTCATGGGATTCATCTTCAGGATACTCCTCCTCTGAATATTCATCCTCTGAATACTCATCCTCCGGATACTCTTCGCCAGAGTATTCTTCCGAATATTCTTCCCCGGCAGTATATCTGCGTTCTGTATTCCTGCTTTCCTGTTTTTCATACCTGGCCACTTCCCGATCCAGAAACTGCTCAAGGCTTCTCTGGATCTGCTCCATTTCATTACCGGATTCTTTACCCACTGGCAGCCTCCTTTATCTTCCGCGGCAGAACCGCCGCAGCCCTATATTAATTCCGCTCCGGCCATGCAGACAGCAATAAACCCTGTTATCCGTGACGCAAAGCATGTTTGGGAACTCATTCCCATCGTCTGCAAGCATGCTTTCAGCAAAATTCAAACACGCTTAGTATAGCATACAACATGCCGAAAACTGAATCGGATTCAGAAAGATTTAAGAATAAATTAAACGGCAATTAAAAAATAACGGCTGTCCGATTTCCGGAAGCCGTTATCTTTTTGTTCTGTGAGAGCGATAGACGGGGCTCGAACCCGCGGTCTCGACCTTGGCAAGGTGAAATTATATATGATCAGTTTATATGATTAGATATGACTTCTTCCATATTTCAAGGGATTTTCAGCTATTTTTCATGATTCATATTATACTACATATGACTCAATTTTCAATTCCTTCTGTAATTTTTTCTGTGTTTTTTTCTTCTGATTGTATGGACGTTATTACATTCATTGTATCAAAATCCACCTGCAGGAATCTATGAAATTTATCAGATTTACAACAACCGCAAGACCGTTTACTTCTATGCGGCACCTAAAATCTATAACCCGTTGTCCTTTATATATTTTATTATCCGCATTGTTTATATGCTTAATATAGTATGTCTGTATCAGCCCATTATCATCCGGCATTTTAAAGAATAAAGGCTTAATTTTCCCGTTTTCTGTATAAGCGCAGCATGCAATGCTTGTTTCTTTCTGCCCATACTGCAACATTTTTTCATCTATTTTTATATTATCATCCGAATAATAGAACACAATATCCCTTCTTTCAATTCGTTTGAAGGTATTATACAAAACATTTGTTCTATTTTAAAGAAAATAATTCAGAATTTAACCGCCTTAAATGACAGCGGAGCTATCAAGGGCATGGATGCCAGGGAGGACGGGGTATACATTACATATTCCACTGGTGCTGATACAGTCACAAAAAAATTGGGTAACGATCTTAAAATACAAACTAAATCAGCATCCTATCCTATGGCAGGTCCAAATAGTGAGCAGACGGTTGATTTTTCTGTAACATTTGACGGGATATCTGGTTATAAACTGGCCTATGCTGGCATACAGCAACTTAATACCTATATTAGTAATGGCACAATCAAATATGTAGAGTTTAGCAACCAGCGAATATCAGCTAATACTGTCACTTGGTCTGTGCACACCCAGCGGGGCACTGGTGGAGGTAATAACACCTGCGTTATACAAGGTATCTTCATTCCAGCGTAAATTCTGATCATAAGATGTTTATGTGAATATTACCCCTCAAAAATATGCATAAATAACTTATTACATGTATAAAATTGCAAACAAAAAAAGCGCCGAAGCGCTTTTTCCGTAGCTCATAGTAGGGTATACACCCAGAAAAATAAATAGAAACATTAAAATAATGTCAATCCACATATCCCAGAATTGGTGGGATATGGCATTCTGCAAACCATCCTTTGCACTATAGGTTATATTATATCATAGACTGATTATTTTACAAGAGATAATTTTAATCAGCACATGTTAAAACTTTACAGAATTTCTTTCCATCTTTATCGTACCCCGTAAGGCAGGGCACGTCTTTTCCATCTTTTACAGTTCTGCCGATTACCTCATCGGCTTTATATTGCCAGCCCCAGGGGGCGGTTAACATGGTATCCCCGGCGGCGGTTTCCCACACTTCCCAATCATCAGGAATTTCAAGACTAATTTTTTCGCTTACCGTTGCTGTTGAATTGGGATTGCTTATTGTGTATACAGCGATTTTTTCGGCAGCTAAACACCCATAATTTGCATATCCATTTATTTTTTTCATTTGAAAACCCTCTCTCTTTCTGATATAATTTTTTTGAACGGGGGAGCGGTGGCAAGCCCGCCCTCCCTTGTTTCTTCCTTGCCTACTCTGTAGGCTTATTTTTTTGCACCGGCTTGTACTTTTCTTCGCCGGTTTCGATGTAGAGAATAAAATCGTTTATTTCTTTCTCATCCCATCCTGCGGCCCTAAGGCCTAAGATAACTCTTGATGCTTCCTGCATGTTCATATTATCCATTTTTCCCTCCTTCCTCCGCTTACCCGGATATTCGTTAAAGCTTTCCTTTAACTATTTTTATTATACTATACGTACGTATAGTTGTCAACTATTTCTTTCTATCTTTTCCGCAATAGCTTCCAATATAAAAGCTCTTACAGATAAACCACATTTTTCAGATTCCGGAACTATTACATTTTCATAATATTCTTTTTTCACATCCAATGGAATCCTTTTTAATGTTCTTTTAGCATAATCCATTGCATATTCTTTTTGTTTTTCATTATATGCCATTTTTTTCACCTTCTTCCCATTTTTTATTGTAACAGACAATTTGATATACGTACATAATAAAAATAGCTAACTATACGTACGTATCTTTGGTTATTTTGCATATTGCGCTATACGTACGTATAGTATATAATAGCATTATAAGGAACAGGAAAACAAGGAGGAACGTCATGAATAACAGCCTTATAAGTGCAATCGAAAATTGTAATTACAATTATATAGGCATCCGCCATTTAGCAGATGATGAACATTACGAGGTTGGTGACTGGTGCCGGAACTCATATGACTGGGATTATGAGCAGGATTGCTCAACTTTTGAGACCGAAAATCCCATAGAACTTCCCGGAGCCTGCGCATACAACACTGGTATTGTACCAAACTGGGACGATCCGGAAGAAATCTCAGAAAAACTGGAAAAGTCTCTTGCTGATGCTAACTATTATGGAACCACAGTTATAATCGCTGGCGATCGTATAGAGTACGGCAACGATGACCATGAAATTATCATTGCTGATGCAGTAGTTATCTCCATACTGGCGTAATAGCAACTGGCAGTTTTCTAACCATCCGGCGGGGATGCGCCGTGAGAAAGAAGATAAACCAATCTTTCGCACGAAATAGACTCGGCACGCAAGAAAGGACTTTCAGATTCTGAAATAAAAAAACTTCTCCACATATCTGATAAAGTCTTTTGTTCAAACGTCCCTTATACAAAGGGAATGTATAATACCTCAACTCCCAGTAAAAACGCACTGTCTATACGACGGTGCCGCCATAAGAAAAATTAAAGAGGGGATCGCTCCCCTCTTTTTTTATGCTTTTATTTCCACTTTATGGACCACCGTATTAATACCAACAGCGGCAAACCTTTCATGCGCTTTTACAGCCTCTTCCTGCGTCCATGTATCTGCCACGGAATTAACATATATATATTTATGTTCCGTGTTCTCCTGAGGTTCAGAACGCGTCCAGAAGGGCACATAACATACGTCTAAATCAACGACACCGTTAATTCCATCTACACGCCCTCTACTGGTATACTGCCAGCCGAAAAGCTGTTGCATAGTTACAGGCTTGTAGCTATCCGCGGGAGGATTGTCCGCCAACGAAAAATAATTGCTGTGCGGATACCTGGCTATCCACATTGGACAGGGAAAAGCGGTAGTGTCAAAAACTTTTTCCTCATAAAAGCTTTTCCCGGTATATATTCCATATTCCAGCCCGGCGCCTGTGAGAACGTCGGCCTCTGTCTGTATCAGGCCCGTTAATACGCCTCTACTAAGAGTGCGCAAGGATTTATCTTCCACGTCTATCCATACGCGGCAGGTGAGGCCGTAAGAGCGTAACAGGGCTACTACTTGCCGCGCCTCTTCCGCAGCCTGTGTTGGCGTCAGTGCATACATATACTTATACACTTCAATGGGGATACCGTTGGTTATGCATCCCGCCACATTTGCCGCAAACTGATAGTCTGCTTTACCAGAGCGCCGCACGCTCCGCAGGATTGCAAACTGGCATCCGGCCTCTTTCACTTTCACCCAATTGATAACACCCTGGTTGTCACTCACGTCTATTCCTTTATACATAATACCTCCTGCTTATTTTCCTTTGTAAAATCGCTTCCAAAGCTCGGAAAGTTTTTCCCATCCATACATTGCTACAAAGGCAACAATAAATCCAGCCAGTATGGCCGCAATAATCATATACCAAATGATAACCTGTTGGATGTACTGCATATACGCCATGAAAGCCGTTACCGTAATGCCTATTGACAAAACCAAAACCAGAATATCGGTAGGCAGTTTAGAAAGAACGCCTACACCCTTAAATACCTGGGTTATAAGAGAAACGATAAAGGCCAGAACCCCAATTACTGCAATTAAAAGTGTCATGTTAGTTAAAATTGTTTCCATGATTATTTTCTCCTTCTTTGATTGGGAGCTCTTTTATACGCTCCCAGATTTCCGTACCTGTACCATTACCGCCCAAATTGTGGTAGCTGGTATAGAGGTATTCAATATTTTTCAATTCACCCAGGGTTATATATCCCTGGGTTATGTAGTGCCGCCCCGCCTGAAAGAGACGGTCATGGAGTATGGCAAGAACGCCTTGCTTTATTAATTCCTGCTCGTCCACTCTCTTTTTAAGTTTGCGGTAAGCCCAGGCAAATACCCCAGTTACCGCCGTAAATGCGCATTCCAGCCAATACTTCACAATAAAATCTTTCATGCCGTCCCCCAGATGTTAAATTGCGGAAGTGTATTCCTCCCCGGTAATCTCCTTGTACTCTGCTTCTGTGATCCACTTTCCTACAGCGGAATTTACCCGGTCAATATCCCACAGTTTCCGCTTGTAATAGTTCTTTACCTTTTTAAAATTCTTTGACATTATGTATACCTCCCTTTAAAATTACAGCTCAACGCCAGTTTCCATTGCCAGATAATCAATATCAGCAGTATTCTTTTCGGTTCTGGCCGCTACGATTGCAACTGCAGGTACTTTTTCCAGCGTAACAGTAACGATATCTGCCCGCACTTCACGGAAACCACTCTCAGTTGTTACATCCTCGGTTGTGTAATCCACTTCCTGCAGCACGTCCGGCGTATAATCCATGCCGTCAAATTTGGTGTAACCAGCATATCCCCGCAGCAGTACATCATCCTCAAAATAACGGAGAGGTGAAAGCTTTGTTGAATCCTTAAAATCTGTCACCAGATTATCCAATCCAGTTCCCGGCACATTAATTTTCAGAATATTCCCGGCGCAGGAAACACCGATTACTTCCATTTCAGAATTATCGGAAAATCTTAATTTGTTCATATATAGTTCTCTCCTTCTCCGGCTTTTGGCTGCCGGGACCTTAATATATTTAATATTGATTCCATGGTGTCGTATTTACATCAATACTTGCATCGTAAAATCAGATTGCTTATACAAATTTATCGTTCTATACTATATTTACAGGCAATTTATGGCCGAGTACAACGAAAGGAGTAAAAACGATTGGCCAAAAAATATAATCTTGGCAGTTCTTCCGATATGAAAAGGTTTCAGCGCGATATCACAAATGCCGCTGAACACATGGTACGAAAGGCTGCAAATGATATGAAAATCGAAGTGGAATGTCCCAATTGTCATACAAGGATTAGCGCACATTCTGGGATGAATTTTTGCCCTGTATGTAGACAGCAAATCGATGTTGACTTAGATATTCACTTCTAACCGTATCGTTTTAGAGGCCAGTTCATCAGCCAACAAACTGGCCTCTTCCATTACATTTCTCAAATGTTCCGCTTTCTCTATGGCACTTGCGACTTCGCTCCCATCCACTTTGATTTTTATCACAGGAGAATACGATACCTCTTTTAAAGGGATTCCATGTTCTGTGGACAGCAATTCAATTTTATCCGCAGTTATCCTTATCTCTGTATGAGGATCTAAATTTTTTTCCAGATATCTTGCTGCCGGTTCACATAATTCTTTAAGAACATCACCGATATTATTCATTGTTTTTCCTTTCTCTACGGTTTTCCGTAGGTAAAAATTATTTTGTTTAACTTCAATAAATCAGAATTTAGCGGGCCTTCCGGCCGTAAAGGCAGGCATTACGGAGCTAACCTTTTCAGGGGGAAATACCACTCTTACTCATAATGCCGGCTTCCCGGATGCAAACTATGCTGTTATGTTTATTTGTGATAATGTACGCATGTTCCCGCGAATGAGCACAAATCTTGATGGTAATAAAACAACGCTTTCTGCAAGCGCCGTAAATGGTTCCGGCGCAATTTCGCACCTCGAGGGGAAATACCGGGTCATGTGGATTGTTGCCCGGAGCTCATAACGCGTGCTTAAACACCTATGAGCATAATGTAAGTATAGGTATTGGTAACTACCATTGACCTGTTTACCACAAGGGATGCAGCACTGTTGATATATTGCTTCGTATCAAATTTGGCTATATAGCAATTATTATATTTTGTATAGGAAGCAACCGGCACTGTTGCACCATTTATCTGTAGTTTGAGCTGATTTTGGTATTGTGTAAACCAATTACCATTGGTTAAAAGCCATAATTGTGCCTTACTAAGCGTGAACGGTATTGTTGATTGATCGCCAGGAAATGAATACTGTGCAAAATATACCTCAGGATTACTAAATGGGACCCACGCTGCATCCGCACCTGCCTTATAACTAGGGATACCGTCTATTATGTCAAATTTATACCCACCTAAATTCTGAATTAACCCATCAGTAGTTTGCTTAACTTCCGAAAATCCGTCAGCTACACGTTGCTCTAAATCGTTCATGTTCTGACTGGAAAAGGCGTCTCCTTCCTTGCTTACCGTCCCTTCTGACCTTTCCACATCGTATATAACTGCCTGTTTCGTGCTCACATTGGTCAGCTTCCGGCGGCCCGCATATTCGACCATACGGTCCGTCCATGTTTTCTTTTTAAATGCCATATTATATTAAACCTCCTTCTCCGGCGTAAAACTCCCCGGCGTATGCAATATTTTTCTTATTTCCGACATATATGTCAAAGCAGTCTTTTTGTATCTGCTCAATATCATTGTATTTTTGGAAGGAATTAAGAGGGCTTTCCGGCACTTCCGGTGTTGTATTGCGGTGTGCATAGTTTCTTAGCCTCTGCACTCCCTGACGTATTCTCTGATAATCAGAAGTGCGGGGCTTTTCCCCGACCTCCCAATTGTATTTCCCCTCTATGACCAGGGCGGCCAGCTCTCCTATTGTGAAATTGTTTTTTTCTATCCGGTTAAGATCCCGTGCATTAAGCACGCCTTTCTTATTCCGTTCCCGTACGTCCTCCGCTGTGCGGTCTGTGACAAACCACGGCAGGTCATATACAAGGGTAGTTTCATATTCACTTCGATTCCCGGCAGCGTCAATCATTTCCACCCACAAATGATAGGTGTTATCTTCCGCCGCCGGGGCATATCCATACCATTTCCCGTCCCGTGACTGGAAAGTGGTAGGATTACTATTTATGGCACCAGCGACATACACAATGTCGCTGGGTGCTGCAGCAGCTATGTATGCCACATTCACCACCGCCTTTATTCGATTTCCAGCTCAATCGCTACGCTGCCGGAAGCATCCGCAGGATTCGGGGAAATAGAAACGTTTTTGATTTTAGGTACAGAGGTGTCAATCTTGAAATTAATGGTAACAGGCGTAGTAAGCCCTGCGGCATCCCGTGCAGTTACCACAAGCGTATTGTTACCCTCTGCGCCGGTAAGAGCTTTGCTGAATGCACCGTTAGTTACTGTAATGGATCCTACATCGGTCCCATTGAGTTTAGCTGTTACAGTTACCGGACTGGATGTTGCATCGTTAGTTGTACCCTCAAGCGTGATAGACTTAGTATTTGTTATAAGACCATTGGCAGGTGATGTAATGTTCAGCGAAGGGGGAACAGTATCTACCTTGATAGATGCTGTAACAACAGCCGCTGCATTCCCATCATTATCCTGCGCATTGATGGTTATAGTATGGTCCCCATTGGAAAGTGCCGTCTGCGGTGTATAAACAAACTGATAACCGTTCGTAATTGCCGTTTTGGTCATTCCCGTGCTGGATTCATTGAATGTATTACCATCAATTTTTAGACTTACAGTCGATGTTTTTACGCCGGAACCGTTTGTCTCGTCTGTGACCTTAAAAGTAATGGGTTGCTTATTGTTGGTGACGCGCGCACCGTTGGTAGGAGTAACCAGGGCAATAACAGGTTTAACTTTTTCTTTAACCTGTAGCCGGAGGCTTGCGCCTATGGTTGCGTCTGATGCATCATAAGTTACTACTGTCCCGGCATCGTTCGTTATCCTGACTGTTACCGGATAATACTTTCCATCTTTATTAAAACTTGTGATAGACGGAGCTGTTGGGGACGCTGCCCACTTCCCCGCTGCATTTTTGCTGCAGTTTGTCCATACACCATTAATCGATATCTCGACTTTTGTAATTGCCATTAAATAATCCCCACACTCTCACCGGCTTTTATTTCATTGCCGGAATAATATGTTGTCCGCTGGAAAACGATCTCCACGTCCTCCGCGTCTATAATGATTGATAGTTTCTGGTTAGCCTCCACCGGATTAGGTGTTATAGTAATGCTATTTAGTTTAGGTTTGTTCAATTAAATAACACCTACACTTTCGTCAATATATAATTCGGTTCCGGTTTGGTAAAAATCACTTGTGTACTTGTAATAGCCACGGAGCTGCGCCGTTGATATATACCCGCCTGTCAGGTCCGTCTTGATACTCTCCAGACCAGCCGCATACCCGCCGCGTCCAGCTAGTGTATTTTCGACCGCAGCCCATTGTCCGGGCTGTTCCCGGTCAGCAAGATAGCGAATATTGAGAATCAAAGACAACTGATAATAATCAAGTATCGCTTCTGATATTACTTTTGCCTGACTGTAATTAAACAGTGTTCCGGTAAAATTCTTCGCTTTCGGATTTTCTCCAGCCTTAAGCTGCGGCACGGTGGATGTAACCGTGATATCCTGCTTGCTATACTGCTTTCCATATATAGTCACCGCGGCCGCTTCTTGCAGCCGGAATGTAATATAATTGGTTTTTGCTTCCACAATCTCCCCGGTGCTTATCCGCAGGGCAGACACCGGGCTGTTGAACTTCACTTCATTCAGGCCGGCCGGATACGTGGTTTCTTTCACCAGCTCTTTTTCTTCCGTCCCCTCCGTATACTCTGCGAATTTAATGCTTATCTCGCTTATATACGTATCTTGCTTTGTGGCCGTGGAGAATTTACGGTCTCGTCCTATATCCGCCTGTATGAGCCTTACAGGCTTATATATTAATACATCATCCCTGCGTGAAGTCTCCGCCGCAGCCCCGCAGGCAAACAATACTTCACGTAGGGCCTTACGCCTGGTCTGGATTTTGAGCCAGCCATAAAGCGGTGTTGCCGCCACTTCGTCCGTTACCTGGTAAGGAATGTCTGTGCCCGCAAATATATCAGCCAGCACATTCCCGGCCAGCTCCCCGTTGTACACCCGGCCGGCTGTAAAGTCGGTATCATCAAGGAGCCCTATATAATCCGTGGCCTCCATCTTCGCTATGCTTTTCTGGCTGCTGGGTGTTGTAAGAAAGTACCTGCCCAGGTATATCCTCTCCCCGTCAACGATTTCATACGGGGCAATGTGCTGCTTTTTCTGCAAGGCCTTATGCAGCCCTTCTGAATTGGCAAGATTAAATTCGTTGCCCGTATCTACAAATTGGAAAGTAAGCTTATTTATTTTAAGGGTGTTTGACGTTGGATCCATTTCCTCCACCAGGGAAGCCGATTTAATGTCATTTTCTCCCCAGGTAACGATAACCCCGTAATCAATTCCCCATAGTTTTATGTACCGATATGGGCGGGCCCGCTGAAACTCTATTTCCAGGCGGCCATAATTCTCAACCAGATTCCGGGCATAATAATCCCTGCTGTCCGGCTGAAAGCTCTTAAGCGCGATCATGTTGCCGTCCAGGGAATACCACCTTATTTGCATCTGTAGAGGGGTATCACCCACAAAATGGAAGGTAAGCCCCGTACTGGTATGATTTTCTGAAAATAATATTGTTACCAACGGATTTTTCGCAAAATATCCATTGCTATCTGACAACTCAGAAGTCCAGAAGGGGATTCCCTCTGGTTCATCCGGCAGCTCCGGCATTGTGCCGTCAAGCACAAAATAATCCTGTTCTAACGTCGCATAATCAGGAAACGCGGTATTATCCTTAAGGAGCGTTTCCGCTGCGAACGGCTGGTTATCCATTGTTGACGGCGTACTGTCCTGTAATGCGGTTGTGTCCTTTAAGTCATATATGACCTCAAAATTTGTTTTCATGTCGGGGACCTCGCAGGTTGCTTAGCTGTCATTTTGCATGTAAAAGCTGAAAACTCAGCTTCTCCATCAAGTATTTTCTTATATTCGTCTGATACTGATGAAATATAACCGCGGAAAGAATATGTCCCTGTTCCTGCCGGCAGCACAAAATCATGAAATTCTACGGGTTCCGTCATTTTATTCCAAAATTCGTTATAGTCTGAATCCCCGAACGCTGCACTGTCTCCCACTGTCAGCGTAAAGTTATAATACACGCCGATAAGTTCCCTTTTCAGGTCTCCGTCCTCGGTACGTTCTGCGAATTTGTCAAGGAAGTCCGCAGAACGTTTTAAAGATACAAGGGGAATGTCAAAGTGAATATTATCCACAATAATTCCCTGTGTATATACACTCATGCTTTATGTCGCCCCCAATACTTCAATGTCAAGCCCCCGCCGGTTCATTTCAGAGAGTATATCCGAAATAGAAAGTCTGGCGAAAGCTTCGCCGTCGTAGATAAGATTTATATTGACTGGAAGTTTTTCCTGTCCGTATCCACTTTCCGCAAGCCCCGCCTTTACCATATCCTTTATTAATCCGGCCGGGGCCTCGACATTAACCTGTCCCCGTGGCTGGTCTCCCAGCATGGCAAGGAACGGATTGCCACCCCTGATAACGGAACCGGATGCAAGATGGGGTACGCTTTCCAGTACCGCGCTGGCGGCTGCCGGATTAATGCTCCGCGTTGATGGGGATGCTTTCGACGTTTTCCCGGATGTCGTGCCTACTTTTTCATATCCGCTGCTAAAGAAGTCTTTTACTGCCTGTATAGCGTTTTTTACCCAATCAATAAATTCCTTTAATTTTTCAATTATTGGACTTAGAGCTTCATCTACAATTTTGCTTTTTATCGCGCTGAAAGTTGACGATACTTTTTCCTTGAATTTATCAAACTTTTCCTTTAATTCATCTGTCTTTAGCTTAATTTCGTCGTATTTCTCAATTATTGATTTCTTAAGTTCTTCCAATAATTCGGTGGTTTTTTCCTTGATTTCCTCCCATTTTTCAGTAAAAGCAGTCTTAATATTTTCAATCAATTCTGACCATTTTTCCTGCGTGAACCAGGGAACGACATTTTCTTCCCACCAAGTGTACAGGGCAGTGTTTTGCCACCAATCAGCAATTTCATTCCATTTTGTTTCAAAAGCTAGGCCGATATTGGAGAATAATTCTACCCACTTTTCTTGCGTGAACCACGGCGCTACATATGTATCCCACCAATCAGGCAAATCCCTAAGTGGTGCGTTTTCTTTCCACCATTCATCGAGAGACTTCCATCCACCTATAAATGATTCTTTTATTTTCTCAAGGGAGGCAGCAACATCTTCCTTGATTTTTCCAAAAGCGCCCGCAACATCCCAGTTCCATATTGTGTCGTTAAAATATTTCCCTAATTCATCACCAAGGACGAAATTGTTTGATTCTTCCCTAAGTTCCTTTATTTTTTCAATGGCTGGTTCCAGTTTGACGTTCCATCCATCCTCATTATAATTATCTGGATTAAGACCATATAGAGAACTTGCTGCGTCTCTACTGGCATCCTCCAGTTTTTTCATTTTTACCTGATATAATTCAACTGAAATACGTCCTGCATCTAAATCGTCATTGAGTTTTTTTATACTTTCTGATATCTCTGACGTAGCAGTCTCAAATTCTTTGAGATTGTCCCCGTGTTTTAGCGCATCAAAAAATCCAATTGTCGCGCCGCCACCGACCAAAGCTCCATTAAGGGAAAATGCGCCTTGCATAGCCGGAAATAAAGCATTAAGCTTTGATAAGAAATCAATAATTTTAGATCCGGCAATAACAGCATCAAGTCCAGCAAGTGCTAACTTAAAAGCTATAAATGCTTCTGCCAGATTGAATACCCAGTCAGGAATATCTTTTGTTTCTTTCCCGAATCCCTCAAAGAAATCAGAAATAGCTTTCTTTATGGACTCGTAATCCATTTCATTTATAATTCCGGCCAGAAAATCAAATGCACTTTGCAGTATTTTCCCCAGGGCACGTCCAATATCTTCCCAGTCGATATCATTTATCGTATCGATTAAAAATTTTCCAATCTTATGCCCAATCTCTCCCCACTTAATGCCATAAAGTAATGCTATAAGCCCATCGACTGCTACATTTATACCATTAGCTATTGTCTGTGCCAACTGCTCCCAATTCAGGGTGCGGACAAAACCCATAATGCTTGTAGCTATACCACGGCAGCCAGTTATGATCGTATCGGAAATCAGTCCCCAATCCAGGCCGTCCATGAATCCGTTTATGGTCTCTGCTATCGCCTCCCCGAACTTCTGCCAATTAAAGTTTTTTACAAAGCCATATGCAAATTCAAAGGCTGTGTTTATACCCTGGGCTATAGTAATCCCAAGAAGGTGCCAGTCAAGGTTTTCAAGAATGCCGTTCAGAAACGTTGCAAGGCTTTTTCCAAGCTTCCGCGCGGTCTCCCTTACTTCGCTCCAATCGATGTTCTCCAGCATGTCATTTATCTTTTCAGCAAGCATCTTACCCAGATCGTAAAAATCGGCATCCTGCCACATTTTCTTGATTTTGTCCCAAAAACTTTTAATTCCGCTGTCAATCGGGACTTCCTCAAATCCTCCGGTTGAACCTCCGCCTCCCCCGCCGCCAGTATTTTTATTCAGAACATCCAGATCGTCGAATTTAGCCAGGGCCCCGGCTGCCTTTTTAGCAGCTCCGGCCGTCCCGTTTAAAGCATCCTTATAGGCGTCCTGCACTTCCACCGCCTTTTTCCAGGTGGCATGGCCTGTCATATAGGCAAATAACTGTCCCAGCGCATTAACAGCCCGATTTACCCAATTAATGAGCTCAATCAGGTACGGCACTACGGCCTGTATAATCGGTGCGAATGCTGCAGCAAATGAATTTTTCAAGGTTCCCAGGGCATTTTGCAAATCCCGTATGCTCTGCTTATACTCTTCCGAATACTTTTGCAGATTTTTTAATCCGGCTTTGGCGCCGGAAACCATAGCATTAAAGCCCTTTGTAATCCAGTTAAAAATAAGCAGTGATAGAGCTATTCCCTTAAATCGGGAAGCCAGGGTACTCATTAGACTGCCAGTTTTCTTTCCCTGCTTATTGATGGAGGAAAAAGTTTTCCCGGCCGCACTGCGTATCTTACTGAATGCGGTGCTGAACTTCTGCTCTACATTTTTGATAGCAGGAAGAATTCCTGATGCAGCTTTCTGCATCCGAGGGAAAATCTCCTTCGTGCTACTCTGTTTCTTAAACATTTCATTCAGCTTTGCCTTACTCACTTCCAGCTTCCCGTTGAGTTCGTCAACCTTCTGTGAAGTTTTTTCAAACTCTGTTGACATACTGCCGGGCACAAATGCTTTCCCGGCTGATTCAAGGCCAGATAAGCCATCCCGCAGGTGATTCACCTGCTGGTCTGCCAGACTGATTTCATTCACCAGTTTCCTGTATCCCTTAGAGGATGTATCTCCAGACTTTTCCAAAAGGCGCAGCTTCCCGTATAACTTGTCTGCGTTGGCCTCTGCCTTTTGCAATTCCTTCTGCATTTCCTGGTATTCGTATGTCGGAACTTTCGCTTCCTTCATACTTGCCATCTTTGCTTGCAGCCGGGAAATCTCGGTCTCGGTCTTTTTTATCTCATTACAGAGGCGTAGGATCTGACTGTTGGCATCCCGTGTCTCAAATTGTGTGTTGATTTTAAACGTTCCGGCGTATGCCATGCATCAGAATCACTCTCCCGTTAACTCCTGGAATGCTTCCAGGGCTTTTTTCTTTGCGGCCGCTTTACGCTTCCGTTCGTCGAATGCATCTATTTTCTGCTTTTCCTCATCCGTGTACTCCGCTGCCTGTGGCTTGCTATCCAGCGCATAAATGGCTTTGGCCCGTATGTATGCCGCCCGCTCTTCCACCGACATTTTCCCGGTAAGCTTCTTCCCACGTATGTCTGCTACGCGGGTATATGAGCATTCTTCCAGGTTCGACAGTAAGGCCATAAAAGCCCAGAAATGTACTTTTTCCTGGTTAAGGTCAATCCTGTATTGATGCTTAAAAGCTACCCATATACGCCATTGGTCAACCTGCCAGTCTGTAACCGTTGTCTTGTCCTCTTTGGCCTTCTGCAGGTTGTCCGTGTACCATCCGTAAAGAAACCAAATGATAGCATCCAGGGCCTCTTCAACTGGTGGCTGCGTTTCTGGGAAAAGAAGGTCAATGGAAGAATATATTTGCTCTTCCGGGGATAATTCCCGATCAGAAAGCGCCATCTGTATCAGAATCCCCGTCTGAAAATCGCTATCAATCGGGTATCCCTTCCATTCTTCCGGCAGCGGATCCAGCAGTATGTTATACTTCTGTTCCACTTCCATAATCTTCTATTAACTCCGCTTTGGTTCTCTGTTTGGAGCGTGCTCCCTTCCTGTTACGGCTATATTTCCGGTCAATGTGCTGTCCGCGTTCTTCGAATGTTGCATTGATAAAAGGAATCATTTTTTCTACAAATTCCATAATGCAGACTTCGTCCGGTATATCTACACCAAATGTCTTTTTACATGTTCCCTCGCCAAACAGCTCATCGATTCTATCTCTGGCCTTTTTGCACAGTTCCACTCTTTTGTTGGCCGTTTCTGCTATTGCATCAAGCGTTAGTTTCTCTCCCTCTTTCTGTTCGATAAAGGAGGTGAGCTCATCCCCACCTTTACCAAACCAGTCAAAGAAATCTGTGAAACGTTCGATAAATGTAGGGTCATTGATAGATATGGCTGCGGTATCTCCGGCCTCATTGATTGTTACCAGACGGATTCCATCGTCAAACTGTTTGATACTGCCGATTATTTTGCTCATTTCATTTCCCTTTCTTAACATCTATACCGAAACAGGGGCACGACGATATAGAACGCACCCCTGTTATATTAAGTTGATAACCTTAATACCTGATTTACTCCGGGGCCGACTTACTCCATGTGTAAGTTCCATCCTCGGCCATTGTGATATATCCTTCTTCTACGGCACCATTGCCGTTAATCTGGATTGAGGAAACCAGTTTACCGCCACCTTCCCCACCTGCAGAAGAGGCTGCCACAACTACGGGCAGCTTAATCGCTTCGTATACTCCGTCTTTTCCTTCCACGGCATCGGTCTTGAAAAAGCGGTAATAGTCTGTTTTGCAATCTTCACCCGTGGGGAACTTTTTCAGGAGCTTATCAAGATGCTTCTGCATGTCGTCAGCCAGATATTCACGCTCGGGATTCATCGTAAATTCATAGCCGGAAACTGTCGCAGATTTTGCTTTCATATTGACGTACTGCGTACTGTCAATACCGGGCCCCCAATCCTCGGAAATCTCTGTATATCCGTCCCCCATTTCCTGAATATCCGTGGAAACTCCGCCAAAAAGCTTTCCAACATCCAGGAGGGACACCATATTTGTTCTGTCGAATGCCATGTTATTTTCCTTTCTTCATGTAATGCAGCGTCATATTCACCTGGTAATCGACGGTCCCGTCCTCACCTTTGGCAACTATGTACGCGTTTCCTGCTTCTATATCTTCAACGGTTCTCTTTCCTTCCAGAACCGGATAATTTTTTCTTGTGCACATCCATTCCGCTATCTGCGTCAGCACTTCTTCCGCTTTCAGCCTGCCGTTATTGTTGGTCGGTTGCGCCCTGTACCGCAGGAAGAACGGATACTCTGCCTCAAATGTGCCTGACACATACTTTTTGGTATAAGCGCCGCTTCCCTGCCGGGAGAAGAAACCGATGGAATCCCCTGTCAATTCTCCGTATTTCTTTGATACCCCGCTGGGGATGCACGGGCAGTCCGCAAAATACAGGAACATTTTTGTCCGAATCTGTTCCTCTTCTCCGGTACTCAGTATCTTTACTTCTTCTCCCATCATTTCCCCCCTATCTGAAATCTCGGTATCAGCTCATATACATCAACGGTGCTTATCTGGTATGCGTACCCATACTTGTTGCTGACATATTGGAAAAAGCCCGCCGGATACGCTTCACTTTCCACGGCCCCGATGGGAAGGTCAATATCTATTCCCAGGAGCGGCTTTCTCACAATTACATAAAAGTCCTTGTTGTCCTTGTCGATGGTAAATGTTCCGGTCTTGTCCTGTCTCTCTTCCCATTGCTTCGGCGGAAGGTACTTACCGCCTGTCACGGCGGCGGGAATCTTAACGATACAGGCGTCCGCATTCTGGTTTCCTGTAGTGGCAATCTGGTTTCCCTGGGTGAGCTCCACCCGAACGCCATCGAACCGCGTACCATAATAGGTCTCGGTTTCTAATACGCCATCGATATGCCGATTGTAGATAATAACAGAATCCACATACCCGATACCCATTACAACGCCCCCGCTTCCTGGAATGTCTTAAGCATTTTGGGGGCCTGGATTGCAAACCAATCGGTTATGGTTTCATCCCTAGCCCATGCTTCCGAACTTCCCGACAAATCCCATACGCCGCTTTCGTAAAAGTAGGCATGGATGATTTCATGCCGTAACACTTTCCGCGTATACGCCTGTAAATCTTTTACGCTTTCCGCATCCGGTTCAAAAATACCGATACAAATTTTCTTTACGGAAAAATCCATGAAGCCGTCCGCCGTTTCAAGCCGCGGTTCCTCTTCTTCTGTTCTAAATTCAATTTTGTATTCTGTTCCCAGGATGTTAACCTTACAATTTTCCATTTCTACCTCACTGGATATGTCCCGGCATACAGCAGGTTTACACCATTGGCATCCGGTACGTCGGAAAGGCCATCACGAATGATGGAGTATACGGCCATGTCGAACACTTTCCGGTCTTTTGCGGCATCCGATTCTATCGTTGCAATCCCTCCGCCTGCAGAATAGCCCTGGCTTTCAGAACCGGAAGTAACAGATGTAACCACTTTGCCCTTTACCGTCCCGTCCGCCTGTTTGACCACACCTACACTGTCACTTGCGGCTGCCTGTAACTGGTTCACCCGGTACAGAAATTCCGCAAGCTCACAGATGCAGTCTTTTACCGCCGCAGCGTCTTTTTCTGCAGCCGGGAACGCAAAGGAGAGCTTTCCATAAGTGTATGCATCCACACGGCGCTCCGCCTTGCGTGCGTATCTCTGGAATGCTTCTTCGCTTTCAAATACTTCTCCGCCATATTCTGTTTGATAATATTTGAAATCGAGGTACATTACTTTTCCTTCTCTTTCCTTTGGTAATACCCGACTTTCGCAATGACTTCCTGTAGGGTCAGGTATCCTTCCTGCAGGGAACTTTTCTTTCCTTTCCCAACAGATACTCCTTTTTCCGTGATTTCTACGGGGTACTCCCTTCCCCCGGATACAAGGAAGGGAACGCCATCCCGTAAGATAAAACGCATCAGCCGTTAGACTGGATCAATCCAATTTTGATGTTTTTGGGATTGAATTTCAGCTCCCAGTTGGCCGCCGTTCCCAGCTCGGCTTTTGTCGGGGATTCCGCAACTACGTTGTCAACCTTGAAAGAAAATCCGTTCGGATGAAGAACTTTTCCTTCCTTGGTATATAGCTTTTCGATACCAGCTTTGCTTTCCGGATCGTAATCGGTGTAATACGGCTCTTCGTAATTGTTTTTCGGTGCTGTCAGGATTGCTCCCTGTCCTACGATGTAAGTTTTGTACACAGGCACTGCGCCGGTTGTATCCACCGTAAAACGGTCAGTTACAATGGGAATCAGTCCGTCAATTGTGGGAAGGTCAACTTCCTGAGTCAGCACATTGGTGATTGTGTACTTGTTATAGTCTACAAGCCCCATTGCCTTATAACGCGCAAAAAGCATGGAATTCATGATTGCAAGTCCGAAACCGTTCGCCATGTCTCCAAGGGCTTTCTGCTGTGCATAAATCAGTGTCGTTGCATCTACCTTGTTAGCTTCTGTGATATCTCCGGATCCGGTTGCGGCATCTTTGGAAATATCCCAAACATGTTCCTTCATGGTATCCAGTTTCATTATTGCGGAAACGATGTTCATAAGTTCCGCTTCCCACACCTGGCCGTAGTAGTTGGTAATGGAACCTGCCACATGCCTCATAGGGTCAGCTCCGGTCAGTTCTTTAGTGAAATCCTGGGCTTTCCACGCCATCATCCTCTGAATAAGCATAACGGTCTGTTTGCTACCCTGGATTTCTTTGGGCACGTTATCTGTATTACCGTCGTTGTTGTACGGTTCATAGTCCGCTACGTCTAAGGGCAGATAAAACGGCAGCGTTGCAACGTTACCTTTCTGTCCGATCAGATCCATAATCGTCGGATCCTCTCTCAGTATCCCGGACGCAATAATTGCATTGCTCCAGGTCGGCGTTTCGGCCATATAGGAAGCAAATACTTCCGGGTCAAAATCAAAACCGCCAAATGTTCCATTTCTCGGCATATGTTATCTCCTTCCTGTGAGGGCCGCCCAAGTATCCGGGTCATTCTGCTTAAGCAGGATACGTTCTGCGTCGCCCATCTTTAAAAATTCTTCTCTTGTCACTTTTGTTACTGTACCTCCGCCTTTGTTAAGCGGATTTGTAAACTGCGCCTTGTTCTGCTCGCGCTTCTGCTGTTCTTCATCCACCAGAATGTTTTCCATCTGCTTTCCTTCGGCATCAGTGATCAGCCCGGTAAAGATATCAGCAATTGATTTCCCTTTTGCTGTATCCTTGTCCAGCTCCTCCATTAATGACTTGCGCAGCGCAGCCTGAGTAATGGGGTTTACAAATTTCTTGCCGGAAAGGAATGTATCAACATTTTTTTTCAGCTCCACAAGAGCCGCGTCCTTGGCTCTGGCTGTCTTTTCTTCCTGAAGCTGTGTTGTAAGGGTGGAAACCTGATTTTTCAGTTCAGCAACGTCAATGTCTTTAAATCCTTCAAGTTCTCCCTGTACCTTGTCCAGAGACGCCTTGTATTCGTCTCTCTTTTCAACGGCCTTGTCATACTCTGCTTTTGTGCGGTAGTTTTCCTTCCACTCAGCGTCAAAAGCATCTTTTTTCTCTGCGGGAATCTCAATTCCTATTCCCTTCAAAATCTCATAAATATTTTTCATAAATCCTCCTGAAATGATTTGTTGACCGCTCTTTCTGCGGTAAAGGATTTTGCCCTGTAGACCGGGGCCGGTAATGCACCGCTGCGGCATCGAACCGCCTTTATACCGCCATCAGGCGTTGGAATCCCGATGTTTCTCCTGCGGAGTGGTGCGCCAGAAAGGAGGATTGAGGAAATGAGTGAGGCGAATCCTCAAACTGGCTGATTGCAAGGGCGGGATTTGAACCCGCGACCTCCGGGGCATGAACCCGGCAAGCTTCCACTGCTCCACCTTGCTACAAAAAAAGAGCCGGCATCTGAATCAACTTAATGATTCAAACTCTGGCTCTTTGGCTCTGATAGAAATATTGTATTCTTTTTTGCATCCCTTACACCATGCAGGGAAATTGATTAACACTGTATCCTTCCGGCGCTTGATAAAATGCTTATATCCACACCGCGGACACGAAATCCAATATGTATTCCCCATAAAATCCCCTCGTATAACTTTAGGTTATCTTTACAGCTAATATTATAACTCATAATTATAATAAATGCAATACCCATAACTTCAGATTATATCGAGCGCTTATTATCTGCTATTTTCAGACGTTCTTTACGAGTTTTCAATTTATTCTTATCGCAAAATTCGTCATAAGCATCCATCTTTTTCAGATATTCTTTACGCATGTTCTGATACCGCACTTTAAGCTCCTGCTTTACTTCATCCCCCTTCGCTTCTGCCGCCGCATACTTAAACGCATTCATCCGGCGCCGCAGCTCACGCAGGTTTCGTTCTGCCGCCCGCTGTTTCTGCTCCAGGTCGTATCGGCGCTTGTTCTTATCATCAGCAAACTGTTCCGTATTATTGGTGCTTATGCCCTTGTAATATGGCCCGAAAGAATGACGGCAATTCCACCCACACAGTCCCGCTCCCGTCCCATATCCGGTCATTTTAACAAAATCACCTGCGGACCGGTTCTTCTTCGGCGAAAACAGATATCGAATCTTTTCCAGGAAGCCAAACTTCCCGGCATTGTCCCGGTCGTCCTGCGGCGTTACACTGTATTTCCGCAGCGCATCATTATGCCAGTCAATGTCATACACCTTGCCCTGCCATGACATATGGTTTGCTGGCTCATCCTTGTCCGTGTATCGGGCTCCCAGATGTGAAGAAACAATTACCTGCGACACACCCAGCTCTGCGCAGCGCGTCAGCGATATATCCCCGGCTGCCTGGTTAGCTCCGGTCCTCACCGCCCTGGCTACTGCAACCTCAATCTTGTCCTTGTGGCCGGAAGGATACGTTACCACGGCCCCGTACTGTGCGCACTGGTCAATTGCATCAGCTACGGCCGTATGGATGGATACCCCGTGTGTCACCTTCCAGTATGCTTCGTCGCAAGCCCGTATATATTCCTTCTGGCAGGAATCCGCCGTCGTCCCGGTCAGATTGTATAATGTCCCGTTGGTCTTTTCGTATGCCCTTTTTAACAGGGTTATTTCCTTCTTGGTGAGACTTAGTTCCTTTATTGGCTTATACCGGCCTGTATGAGGCTTGAGAGCGCCCACATCTATATTCTCTGCCCTCAGAATCTTTTCTGTAAATCTGTCATTGTCCCGTTCTATTTCATTCGCGGCAGCTTCAAATGCCCGGTCTATTTCTTCCTGCAGTTCCAGCATGTGCTCTTTCAATGTCCGCTGTACTTCGTCCGTAAGCATCCCGGCCTCACGCATCTTGCGCACATCGGAAATTGATGCAGGTATAAGCTCCACTTCCTTTTCCTTGTCAAAAAGCGTCAGGATACGTTTTGAGACACGCTGTACAAGATATGTATTCAGTTTATCTGCGGCTTCTTCAGCCGCATCCACTATACGCAGCAAGAAATCCGGTGTCAGCATATGTCAATCTCCCTTCATGGCCCGCCGTGCCACCGCAAGCCAGGATTTTGCATGGTTCTTTTCTGCGGCTTCATCCCAGTGGGCCTCTGCAGACTCCCGGCCGTAGAAAATAGGCTTCCCGGACGGAACCTTTTTTACCCCCGGGCGGCTCCAATATCCGTATTCCGGGTCATAAAATGCACCCTTACCATATACCGGATCCACATATAGCTCCCCTTCGTACTGGTAATGGCCGTAATCGCTGTCTGGTGGGTACAGATAGACTTCCCCGCGGGTAGACTTGTTAAGGGTATCAGTTTCGGCAATCAACGTCCCGGTATCCATCGGCATATACCGCTGTATATCCTGCCATACCTGCGCATCAAGTGCATCCTGCGCCTTGTCCAGCCGCTTCCCGAATGCTTCATAGGACACCTTCAGGGAATACCCCGGCCCGCTGCGGTCAATATTAAGCTTCCCGAACATACGGGAGAAGAAATTCTTTCCTATCGCCATCGTTATTCCTCATCAAAAAGGCCTTTCTTTTCAGCCCTTTTGTTTTCTGCTTCCATTTCGGCCACAATGGCTTTGGCATCCTCTTCGGAATATCCCTCAAATCGCACCAGATACCGCCAGAAGGGATACTTCCCGGCCTGTACATACTGCCAGTTGCGCTCCCGGTCCTCATCCTCATTGTATGTAATGTCCCCAAAGTCATAATTGACCTCGTAGGATCCTACGGGTGTTATGTCATACAGATCCGCCCACTTATCCAGGGCATACAGAACGTCATTGGTGGCCGCTTCCAGGCTGTCCCTTATCTGCTTAATGGTCTGTATGGTCTCCCGGTCGTCCGCCTCAACCTGTGTAGCTGTCACCTGCCCGGTCCGGCCATTAAGTACAAACTGCCCGGTGGAATACCCGCACTTAACCCCCACGCTGTCCAGGTAATGATTGATACCAGTCATACGCTGTTCTGTATTCAGCGCCGGATTAATCTCGTGATAGTCGTCCCCTTCGGTTCCGCCGGGTATGGCCCGGATATATCTCGGCAGCTCATTCCCCTGGCGGTCTCTCAGGCTTTTTATTCTTTCTGTTATTTTTTGGCCGGGAGTCATGGAAAATGCATCCCCTACAATGACCAGCTTCTTGCTGTCGTCTATCTCATCGGCCATACGCTGTGATGCAATATCAAGCCGTTTAAGCTCCGGCATGGCGTTGGAGAAGAACGATACGGGAATATCGCTGTTAACGTCCAGGTTGTTTGCGATAGGCATTCCGAAAACGGCAAATAAAGGCTTTTCCAGCCCTGATATGGTCGCTTCCGGCATCAATCCCGCCCAGGGGCTCCCCTCAATATTAATTTCCTTGCCTATGCTGCCGTCCGCATCACTCTTGTACACCCGGTTAGACACCTTATATACAGGGTCTACGGCAGGTATCATGTTCTCAAAACGGTGATATTCCAGCCGGGTAAAGAAAACCTTCCCCTGCCGCTGCCGGTCGATGAATACCCCTCCATCAATTTTCCCGTCGTCGTCGCAGGAAGTGGGCACAAAGTTATCCGGCAGCACATAGTCCAGGCTCTTCCCGTTGGGCTTGATTACAATGTATCCGAATGCACATGCATACTCACACTTATCATACATCATCCGGGCCCGGTACTTGTCTATCTGCTTCTGCAGCCATGCCGCCCTGGCAGAACCTTCCACGGTAATTCCCAGGGCAAGGGTAGTAAGCCGCGCTGTTTCATTGCACAGCTTTTTGGCAAAATTAATTGTTTCCAGCTCTCTTCCCGGTTCATGGCATACCCATTCGGGCTGCCCGGTATATGTGCCGTACCACCGCCGCTGCTCCCGCTGCATAATAGCAGACATTAATGTGTCAACCTTAAAGCAATCTTGTGCCTCTCTCTGGAACAACGATTCCCACCACCTTTTAATTTCTCTTATCAGTCCCATGCTCTCACTTCCTCTGTTTCTGCAAATTCTGAATAGCAGTCATGAAACGACAGGTATCATCAACCATTTTCTTCCTATTCTCTGGCTTTTTCATTTCTTCGATGCTCTCATGAAATGCTTTTTCTACATCAGGATACTGTTTAAATAACTCACGAACGGCTTTGCGGCAACAATCTGAGCATTTATCAGTACTCCCTATCTGCGGTAATTCTTTTCCACATACAATGCATTTTTTCATCATGCGTTATTTCCCCTCCTGTTGTAGAAGCTCTCATATGAGTACCGCAGCGCGTCTATGCCGTGGTTGTCCCTGTCAGGATAACCGGAAATGATGTTCCCGTCCTTATCCCTGTCATACTCATACTTCTTGATCTCATTTCCTGTTTTCGGTGTGCGGGCCATATCAATAACAATCGTTTTACCCTGCAGCCACTTCATACCGTATTCAACGGAGCCGGGTCCCTTAATGGCCGCCCTGGCCTGAATACCCATGTCCTTATAGTCAGCCACAGATTTTTTCTCCTGGTTATCGCAGGTAATCATATAATCTTCATACCCGCGCTCAAGTATCCACTGCGCCGTGGCTACGTTCTTCTGCTTATTGACATAGTTTTCATCGATTAGGTATATGGTTTCCCTGGCAGCATCATAGTAAGACCGGATAAACGCATACGGATCGGGATACCAGCCCCAGTCAACGCCTTGATAGATACAGTCAAAGGAAGCAATTTCTTCGTCGGTAATGGTACGCTCTTCAATAAATTCAAAGACATTGCCACCGGTTCCGTTCGCTTCTCCCTCATATTCATTGGCATATGCTGTCGGATTCACCTCTTTCAGATGCTCGGCATCATCAAGGAATTTCTTTCCCAGCCACTCCGCCGGTACATCCTTATATGTACTATGCTGCACGACGGCATCCGCTTTTGTGAGCTTCACCTCTGCGACATACTCATTCGCCCAATTGTTTTTGCTTCTGGGTGGGTTAAAGGACTTAAACTTATACGCAACGTCGCCGCCACGGATTGCCGACTGCTCAATATTACGGATTTCCTCTGGTCCCGCGAACTGGTCAAGTTCCTCAAACCATATGATTCCGATATAGCCAAACTCCGGCTTGATGGATTTTATCTTAAGCGGATCGTCGGCGCCACGGAAGAATATCTTCTGCCCGGTTGGCTTGTACACAATTTCCAGGGGAGAAACCTTATACTCAAACTGTTCCTCTAAATCCATTTTTTGTATTGCCCACTTAATCTGAGCATATACAGAATCCCTTATTGTGTTGCCAACCTTACGTAACACAAGCGCGTGCATATCATGATTGTTTTTAATGAGCTCATTGATAATGCATGAGATAGCAGAGGATTTTGTGGAACCACGGCCTCCAGGAAGAACATACTCACTGTGCTTTCCCCGCCGGATGTCCCGCACCATCGGATGGAACACATCGGCAACAATATCCAGGTCCATGTGATAGCACTTGGCGTTCCTGGCCTCTTCCATTGCCTTTTCCTTGGCTTCCTGTTCCTCTTTAATCTTCAACGCCTTTTCCAGGTCATTTGCTGCCTTAAGGCGGTCAGTAAGAGCCGCGTCCATCCCGAATGCGTCTTTCTCTTCCCCCTTCATTACCCGCAGCCGGAACGCCTGTATATCTTCCAAGGATACAAGCCGGGTAGCTTCCACTTTCCCTTGCCGTTCTGCTATATAAGCGGCCACGTGAGTTTTCTTGAGGTTATCCGCTCCTATCCTATACGCAGTCTTTTCAGAGTACCCGGCGCGCTTTGCTGCCTGTGTTGCGTTGCCTGTCTCAAGGTAGTAATCCGCAAAGGCTTTTTGCTTTATGGTCAGTTTCTGTTCCATGCAGTCACCGCCTTATATATATCCAGCAGGCAGAATATTACCTCAGGCATGGAGCATGTCCGCAGTATTTCATAATCCATATTTTTCCATTCCTCTTTCTTGGCAGAGTAGTAGTCTATGGGAGTGCATATCCGGTATGAGGTTATCATGCGCTTCTGGTCGGCAGAATAGAACTGGTTACTATTCACCTTGATAATCAATCCTGCCTTTACAATTGCGGTCTGTAATTTTTTCATTCTGCCATTCAAGTTCATGCGCTGGTCCTTCTTGTCTCTTTTCTGGTTGTTATTTACAACGCAAAGAGCCAGATACGCAACTGTGTTGTCCGCGTACCTGGCTCTTGGCTCTATACGCAGAGTATAACACATAGTTATATCATTTTCAATATTAATAATTTGTAATTATATCATGCCACCTCCATATACCTTGCCGCCTCTCTATGAATGCGCTTTTGGCTCCGGGCAATATACCGCTTGGTTGTCTCTGGGCTCCGGTGTCCCATAAGCTCCTGAAGCGTCTCAAGCGGGCATCCCTTATCTGCCATCCGGGTTGCAAAAGTCCGGCGGAATACATGGACGGTGAGAACCTTATCCAGCCCCGCACGTACCCCGATAGCCTTTGTTATGTCCTCTATCGCGCTTTTCCCTAATCTACGGGGAATCCCGTGGTATGTCCGGTTTGTCACAAATAGTGCTGGATTGCTGTCCTTCCTTCTCTCCAGGTACATGATAAGGTGCAGCTTTGCTCTGGCATCCAGTACCACCGTGCGGATCCTGTCCGACTTCTCCCCGCGGAATGTCACTGTTCCGGCCGTAAAGTTAACATCCGATATGTTCATGGCGGCTGCCTCACCTACACGCACACCCGTTGAAAACAAGAAGTCCGTCAGCGCTTCGTCCCTTATTGTCTTTTCCACGTCCCTTACGGCCACTTCCTCTTCCAGCGTCAGGTGGATGTTCTCTGTATCCAGCGGTTTCATTCCTTTTATGGTTTTTACTGGATGCATCGTTATGTATCCTTCATCATGCAAAAAAGTGAAGAAACTGGATAGATTACGCTTTGTATTTACCAATGTGTTTTGGCTTACATTAAGGGAACGTGCAGCCAGGAAGTATTTTATATCATCCTTTGTTATTTCTCGGTAATTTTTATTTAAAAAGTAGAATAACTGGCGAACCGATAGCCTGTATTGTGCCAGGGAACTTTCCTTGCATCCCTCAAGCTTTTTATTCGCACAGAAAATCCGAATCATATAATCATTATCATCTGTCCAGGTTGACAGCTCGGTGCTCTCTTCCTCGACTCTCAGGCCATGAAGCTTCGTCCGCAGCACATTATCTAAGGCCTGTAATTGTACTGTTTCCAAAATAGTTGACATTGCAGTAATAATGCTTTGTATTACCAGCTCTTTATTTGTTAGATTTCCAGAATTTACCATACCTACACCCGTTTCCTTCCTGCCGAGAATATGGTATAATAATCTCAGCGACATAAGCGGTGCATGATTCTCTTGGCGGGGGACGTGCACCGCAGCTTTTTGTCCAGTTATCGAACATATGTTCTTTAATGTGCATTTTTTTGGCAGCTCCATAAAGAGCTGCCATTTTTGATATATTCAGTTTTCAATCCAACAGTTGTTCCTCATGCCGCATCTTAATACAAGCAGTTACGGCCAGTATGTACCCAGTTGCGATTATGCAGCATACTGTAATTGCTACTACCTTAATAATCATCCCTATTCTCCATTAATTACTTTTCGCATACGCTTTTTTAGCACCATCTGGCACCCACATTCCGGGCAGTCCATAGCATCATATATATCATTTTCGCTCGGACTACCATTTAATGCTGCATTGATTCCCCCACTCACAATCTTATCCCTGACAACATATTCTGCTTTTGGATACACCCGTTTTCCGCATACTTTGCAGGTTATTTTGTTAATATTTCTTGTTTCTTCAGGAATGAAAGTTCCACGCTTTCTCCATTGTCTATCTCTTCTCATTATCTTCACCTTCTTCGTTAAATTTCAGTTTAATCTATGAGTAATCCGGTACTCTTCGTTTTCCTTTCGGATTCTCTCCTGTTCCTTTGGACTT